>Ga0326514_10000545_pt1 | contig 25491 bp, 21 predicted proteins | sample 3_2548_0518_D_FD_203653 | JGI IMG/M metagenome (GOLD analysis project Ga0326514, IMG submission 203653) | Bovine rumen microbial communities from UC Davis, California, United States - 3_2548_0518 | ecosystem: Host-associated > Mammals > Digestive system > Stomach > Rumen | place: USA... | reverse complement strand
CATAGTCCGTGCGGACGGAAGCCCTGCCATGACTATGGCTTGCAACCTTACGGGAGCCGTCATAAATACAGTTCTTGACGCTCTTTTTGTAATGGGATTCAAATGGGGTATGAAAGGTGCTGCCGCCGCAACAGTCATAGGGGAACTCGTTTCCGCAGTGATGATAATTGTATACATAAGGAAGTTCAAAACACTTCCGCTGAAAAAAGAGCATTTCATTCCAAAAATGAACGTCATTAAAATGATTTCCTCAATCGGAATGGCATCTTGTTTCAATCAGCTTGCCATAGCAATAGTACAGATAGTTCTTAACAATTCCCTCGAACATTACGGAAGTATTTCCGAATACGGAAACACTGAACCTATCGCCTGTGCTGGAATAGTAATGAAAGTAAACATGATTGTATTTTCAGTGGTAATAGGTCTTGCACAGGGTACTCAGCCCATTGAAAGCTATAACTACGGTGCAAAACAGTACAGCCGTGTAAAATCCGCATACGGTCTGGCTGTAAAAACAGGTATGTTAATATCGGTCATAGCATTTATGATGTTTCAGTTTTTCCCACGTCAGATACTTTCAATATTTGGTTCGGGAAGCGAAAGCTATTTCAAATTCGGAATAAGATTTTTCAGGATATTTCTTTTCTTCACATGGATTAACTGTTTGCAACCGATAACTTCAACTTTTTTTACTTCAATAGGCAAACCCATAAAGGGAGTAATACTTTCCCTCACAAGACAGATAATTTTTTTCATACCGCTCCTGCTGATACTTCCGCTTTTCTTCGGCATTGAAGGCATAATATATACAGGTACTACCGCTGACGCACTTTCTGCCGTTGTCGCAATTGCAATGGCTTTCTGTGAGTTCAGGAACATGAACAGGCTTGAAAAAGAATCAAAAACCAATGAAAAGGAATGATAATAATGATACAGGAAATTTTCCCTCATAAGTTCGATAATCACTATTCAGGCAATTTAATGCCCGATGATGACAGCATAGTTTTTCACTTTCAGGAAGGCAAAGTGCTTTCATGCAGTGACAGTCAGAATCCTTTCCCGAAATATTCACAGATAAAAATTCCCGACTGTTTAGTGTATCTGTTTTCCGTTGACGAAAGAAAATATTTTCTCCTGCTCGATACTGTAGCCATTCCGCCCGAAAACTATTCATACCGTGAGGCAAAAAGCATAAGACACGCTGAAAATGTTGTTAAACTCAATGTTTTTGTACTCTTTACCGCCCTCCACCTCTGGAAATGGTACATGAATAACCGTTTCTGCGGTTTCTGCGGAGGAGATACTGTTATAGACAGTCAGGAAAGAGCTTTGGTATGCGTACATTGCAGAAGAAAAATATATCCCCGTCTGAATCCTGCCGTAATAGTCGGAGTAACAGACGGTGACAGACTTCTTATTACAAGATACGCAAGAAACAAAGGTGTAAGCTATGATGCACTTGTTGCAGGATTCACCGAAATTGGCGAAACCCTCGAAGAAACCGTTGAACGTGAAGTCATGGAAGAAGTAGGTCTTAAAGTAAAGAATATCCGCTATTACAAGTCTCAGCCATGGGGATTTTCAGGCGGTATACTTGCAGGATTCTACTGTGACACTGACGGAAGTTCCGAAATAAATCTTGACGTTTCTGAATTAAGTTCGGCTGAATGGGTTCAGAAATCAGATATAAAAGGTCAGCCCGATAATTTCAGCCTTACTAACGAAATGATGATTAACTTCAAAAATTCAGAAAGCGTATGAACCACAAAAAAAGGAAAGACTTAAAATCTTTCCTTTTTATTTTTTCAGAAAATCATCAAGCATTAAAATATATTCCTGAACGTGTTCGTTAAGGAACTGTGCATGACCGCAGTTTTCAATGACTTTTTCTTTCAGGTCGGGAAGATACATTCTGAGCAGGTCAACAGACTGGGCAGAAACAGGGTCATATCCGCCTCTTATGCAAAGTATTTCCGATTCGCAAAGACTTACATTAGCCCGAATTTTGTACCTGTAAACATCAAGGCATATATTTTTTACCGATTTTGAAGAAATTCCGCTGTAAAGCATATCTGTTACACTTCTGTTGCCTTTTCCGAAAAATTTTTCAGTAATCTTTTCGGGAACTCTTCCGCCGTTTCTGATATAGAATATCCCTGCGTAACAGGTCAGATAAGTCAGCCACGCATACCAGAAACCCTTGTCAATACAGTAAACGCTGTCAAGGAATATTTTTTCTGCTTTTACTTCTCCTCTTGACATTATGTTCACGCATATTGCAGAACCAAGCGAAAGTCCGACAAATGCAAGTATTTTGCCGTCAAACCGTCCTTTGACGTAGTTTTCTATTTTAAGTGTTTCTCTTTCAATGGAAACGAAATCGCTTTTTCTGTTCGTATCATGACCGTCAAGCCTGCAAAGCACACAGCAGTATTTCTTTCTGAGAACCTTTATTATTTCGCTGTAACAGGTTTCCGCAGTTGTACATGAACCGTGAACGAACACTATAACATTTTTGTTTTTTCTTCCGTACTCAATAAATCTCATAAATTATCAGTCCATTTCATCATAAAGCTTTTCGAGTTTTTTCCTGCACTCAATGAACAAGGGTACAAGAGAAGGGTCGAACTGCGTTCCAGTACCTTCTTCAATAATTCTGAAAGCCCTGTCATAGCCGTAAGCTTCCTTATAGCACCTCTTTGAAACAAGTGCATCAAAAACGTCAGCAAGAGCCATAATTCTTGCTTCAAGGGGTATTTCTTCTCCTTTTATGCCTTTTGGATAGCCTTTGCCGTCCCAGCGTTCATGATGACTTCCTGCAACGTTTACAGCTATTGTTACAAATTCTCTGTTATCGACTTCGCTTAGAATTTTTTTAAGCATTTCCGCACCTGCTCCCGAATGTGCTTTCATTTTCTGATATTCCTCATCGGTAAATCTTCCTGGTTTTCGGAGTACAACGTCATCAACGGCAATTTTTCCTATATCGTGCATTGGAGCGGATTTTACAACGTTACGGAGAAATTCTATCGAAATCCCGAACTCTTCCGTATAGTCAAGAAGCTTTTCCGCAAAAATCTGTACAACTTTCTTTGTACGCATAATGTGTCCGCCTGTGCTGTTATCACGGCTTTCAACCACGCTCGCCATACCTGTTATAATGGAATCCTGCACAAGCTGTATATGCAAAGTTTTTTCAAGAACTTTGGTCTGTAGGTCTGTATCGTCATCAAGGAGCATTGCATAACCCATAACTCTGTTATCTTTTTTTATTTTTACTACCTTTTTTTCGTAGTAACTGTTGCCAAGCCAGCAGTCGTCCGCACCGTCAGAAAAAAGACTGTACATATTTTCCGTAATCCTCTGACCTTTTTCAAAGTCATAAAGTTCCCTGAAAAGTTTTTTTGCGTTTATATTTGAATCTATATAAAGATAGTCGCTGTCAACAAGTATGTAAGCGTCCTGCATTTGTCGAAATATCAGTTCATACAGATTATCTTCATTTTTTTCGGAATCTGAAATAAATTCTGCATTTTCAAGCCTTGATATTTCTCTTTCAAGTTTTCTGATTTGGTCTTTCTTTGCCTGAATTTCAGAAAGCAAAGCAGTATTCATAAAAAAATCCTCCTTTTGTTCAGTCTCGCCACATTTTACGGTAAGCAAAACAGGTAAGGTTTTCGGCTTTCTTGAACTGTCTTGCAAAGTAACTCTGGTCATTGAATCCGCAGAGATGTGCTATTTCTTCAACAGACTTGTCCGAAAACCTCAGCAGACTTTTCCCGTAGTTTATACGACAGTTTATGATGTGCTGAAAAATAGTCTTGCCGTATATTTTCTTATACTCACGGGTCAGATAGAACTTGCTTATGTAAAATTCGGAAGAAAGCTTTTCAAGGGAAATGTCCTCGCTGAAATGTTCCTCAATGTAACTGTTTACGCCTGCAAGTTTCTGTTTAAGGGCAGTATCATACTGTTCACGGTCTCTTCCCGATGTAAGTGTAAGCGTAAGAAGATTTACTATAAGGTCTGAACTGAGTATTTCGGCATCGGGATTTTTGGACTCGTTAATGTCTATCATCTCACTGATGTAAGAAACTGCCTTTTCAAAAAAAGCAGGTCTGAAAACGTTCCCTGAATGCGAAAGGAAATATTCATAGTACTGCCTTGAAGTCGCACCGTTAAAGTGAACCCACATAATTTCCCACGGTTCACCGCCTGTGCTTTTATAGCGGTGCGGAATGTTACAGTCTATGAAAAAACATTCCCCTTTTGAAAGCCTGAAAGTCTCATTGCCTACCGTAAGACTTCCGTTACCGCTTATAATTGCAGATATAAGAAAAGAATCAAGATTCTGTCTTTTGGTGGTAGTTTCCTCATCTGTTCTTATACAGCCCGTTTCCTGAATATAGAAAAAAGTATTTTTAACTATCGGACTTGGTGTTTTTATAATTCTTCTTGAAACATTCTGATTTTTGTTATACTGTTCCATTTTACAACTCCTGAAAATTCTTTGCATTACAATTATAGCATAAAAAAACTGATTTGTCCATATATATGAACAATTAACTCATAAAAAGCAGAAAAACAAGTCCTATATCGGCAAAGAGAAGAAAACAGGCAAGCCATTTCAGGAAACTTTCCGAATGTTTTTTTCTGCCGTAATTTTCCCCGAACTTTGAAATGTATCTTTCTATCTCACGTCTTGAAACATCAGGCGGAAGTTCCTTTATATCGGGTCTCAGATAGAAAACTGCCTTTTCAAAGTAAATGCTTTCTGGATTGTTTACTTCTATAATATTTTTTGTTACTCCTTTTATCATGTCATATACCTCCATGAATTTTTTATCCATGGTAATTATTGACCGATAAAACAGAATTATTCAGATTTAGTCCTCATATAGTGAAAAAGATACTGCTGTGCAATGCCTGCATAGTCCTTAAGAAATTCAGGAAAACCATTCGGATAGTATTCTTCAAGAACTCTTTTTATCCATACATCTTTCGGGAAAGCCTCTGTCCTATACATACCGAAAAGCAGTACACATTCCGCAACCTTATCCCCTACCCCGACTATCTTCTTTAAATTTTTTCTTGCCTCGTCAATCGGCATTACTGCTGTTTCCTGCAAATCAATTTCACCGCTTTCAACACGTTCGGAAGCGTCACATATATATCTTGCCCTGAATCCGCTCCGCAGATACGAAAGACTTTCAGGAGTCTCTTCCGCAAGTTCGCACGGATTCGGAAAACGTCCGCTGTAATTTCCGCATAGTCTTTCAATAATGCCTTTTATTCTGGGAATGTTGTTATTCTGTGAGATTATGAACGATATGAGGCATTCCCATGGATTCTGTTTAAGAAGTCTTATGCCCCCTGCATACTGACAGGCTTTTGCAAGGGTTTCATCTTCCGAAAACATTTTTTTAAGTTCTGAATAGTCTGTACCGAAATCGAAATATTCAAACCACTTGTTTTTAAAATCATCTTCCGAAACGTCATGAAAAATAAATTCACCCTTTTTCACCTGCGATATTTTAAGGCTGTCGTTCAGGAAAGTGCCGATATATGTACATTCGTAGTCACCTGAAAATTTTTTCCAGCGGAATGCCTGTCCGCAGTCAAGAGTATTATCGAGGTCGAAATCAGGTTCATGCACTGTAATGTTTCCGTTTTTTGAAAAGTAATCCATAAAAATTCAGCTCCTTTTCAGTCCATAGCGATTCTTGCACCGAACAAAAAGCACGGTATAACAACTATAAATGTAACTATTCTTTTATGTAAAAGATACTTTTTTCGTTCCTCTTTGGTGAGTACGTTCTTTTCGGGAAGATTCAGAAACGATAGCACCAGTTCAGAGGCTGTATATATAAAATATGAATTTATTACAAATAAATAAAATGCTCCGCTTAACATATTCCACTGTTTGTTGGCAATGGAATAACCACAGGTACACAGAGGAGGCATTAAAGCTGTAGCTATCGCAACCCCAGGTATTACGTTGTTCGCCTTATTTTTTCTTGTGTTGCCGATTATACCCGCAATTCCGCCGAAACTCGCTATAAGCACATCATAGAAACTCGGTTCTGTTCTCGCTAAAAGTTCGGAAGTTGGCTGTTTATCGGGAATTATCAGAAAAAATAATGTAGCCGTCACAACGCTTATGATTATCTGTATAATGAAGCCTATAGTATGTCTTTTAAGTATGTTGTTATCCCCTGTTACAGTTCCGTATGAAATAGCAAGAATACTTCCCATTATGGGAGAAATAAGCATTGCTCCTATTATAACCGCTGTTGAATTTGAAATAAGTCCAACGGACGCTATTATTATCGCACAGAAAAGTATACAGGCATTAGTACCTGTAACCTTTCCGCCTTCAAGAATGTGACTTCTTATTTCAGCAGGTTCTGCGGTATCTTCCTTAAGGGAAAATATTGACATGAGTATTTCCTTTACAGAAAGTTTGTTTTCATTTTTCATTGAATCATCTCCGTAGTCGTATTTTATTTTGAAAAGGTACTTGATTTTTCTATTAAATTATACTAAAATATAATAAGAAATACAAGTACCAAGGAATGATTTTTTGAAAAAAATTTGTAAATTTATTGTGACTTTTTTAAGTATCGGTCTGTTATGCGGTTGCGGACAGATTTCAATTGAACAGCAAAAATATTCCACTCAGACGGAATCCCTGTCAACAGCAGAAACTTCCGATACCGCAACACTTCCAACTACTCAGCCCCCTACTGAACCCCCATATCAGACCGTCACACCGTCAGCGGAAAAATTCGTCTATGACTATGCGGACGTTCTTACGGAAGATGAAGAAAACGAATGTTCCGAATATGCACGGTATCTTTATTCCGCCTATCTGGTGAATACTGCTGTAGTCACTTCCGAAAAAATCGGGGACTATTCCCCTTATGAATACGCTCAGTACGCTTATGACCAGATTTATCAGGGTCGTGGAAGCGGTCTGCTTATACTGATAAACAACGATTCTTTCAATGACTATATCTATACTACTGGAAACTGTAAGAAGTTCATACCAAAGGACAGTATTAAAATTGCTTTCAGTCTCGCAACAAGGGACATCGTTGAGGAAAATTACAAATCCGCTGTAATGCGTATGCTAAGTACAGGTGAACTCTGTCCGCCTCACGTTTTCGACAATGCAGAAGTTTTTTCCGAAGATGATGTGAAATCCCTTGAAACTAAACTTAATCAGTGCGTGAACAGTATTGCAGTCCTTGCAACAAGCAATACTACAGATTCAAAAAATGAGGACGTTTGCAGAATGTACTGTCAGAGACATTTTACTGACGGAAACGGTACTATGATTATGATTGATGTTAATTCAAAGTCCGTGACGGTATTTTCAAGTACGCAAGCCCCTGCGGATTTCAAAAAAATTCTTGAATCCGCAAACCTCAAAGCCAGTGAAGAAAAGTTCGCTGAGGCTGTAAATATCATTATAGACGCTGTTGAAAGTTAATTCTTTCCAATAGCTTACAGGAGAATTTAAAATGAACAGGTATGTAAAAAAGTATTCAAGGATTTTCAAAGCCGAACTCATTGCACGTCATTTTGAAAATCCCGAAAAGAAAACAAGAGCGTACATCAAAAGACTTAGAAAAATGTACGGTTCGGAAATTTTCAGGGAACACAACGTCTATCCGACTATGAATGTTCCCATGATTTACGCAGTTATCGCAATGTGTCTGGAACTTAAAAAGTATTCCCTTTCGGACAGCGAAATAATAAAGTTCACAAATACTGCTTTCAGAAGAAGAAAAAAGGCTTTTAAAGCCTTTGCATCTGTCGTGGATATGTTTCCGTTCTGCTATAGGATTGCGGAAAAATGGAACATCTCCGACCATAAAAAACGTATCGGTGACGGCAGTATCACTTACGATAAATTCGAGGTTTCCGACGGAAAAATAGAATACGACATTTCAAAGTGTATGTACGTTGAAATGTTCCGATACTACGGAATACGCAGTCTTTGTAAAATTTTCTGCACAACAGATGTATTTGCCTATTCAGCTCTCAGGAAACATATAAAATTTGTCCGTCATTCCGACCTTTCAACAGGAAATTCCTGTCATGACGAAATATTCGACAGAAACAAATTACGGAAATTTAAAAATATGGAGTTTTAAAATATGATTAGTAAAATTGATTTATCGGGTGCATGGGGTTTCCGTGCGGACGAAGAAAAAAAAGGCATTGAAAACCACTTTTACAGTTCGGCATACGAGGATAAAATATTTCTGCCTTCAACGACTTCCCAGCAGAAAAAAGGCAGATTAAATACAAAACGTGAAGAAGGATTCCTGACAGATGAGTATTTCTATGAGGGCTGTGCATGGTACTATAAAACAGTCGAAATCCCTGAAATTACGGATAACTTTACTGCGGAACTCTTCCTTGAAAGAACAAGAATTTCTGAATTGTGGGTGAACGGTGTCCGTGCAGGCGGTCACGACAGTCTGTGTACTCCCCACGTCTATGACATTTCAGAATACGTCAGGACTGGCAGTAACGAAATCTGCATTATGATAAAAAATACTGACTATCTCACAAAAGGCGGTCATATGACTTCTCCCGATACGCAGTCCAACTGGAACGGCATAACAGGTGAAATTTCCCTGATAATATCCGAAAAGAAAAGAATTGCAAATATAAGGGTTTTCCCGAATATTGAAAGCAGTTCCGCAGAACTTGAAATATCCCTCCAAAACACTGAATGTGCTGATGTGGAAATATGGGGAAGTTCCTCTGACGGCAAAATTATTGAAAATCAGATTTTTAAAGTCACAAAGGAAAATCCTGTTGTTTCCTTAAAACTCGAAAACGTTTCCCTCTGGAGCGAATACAATCCTGTAGTGTATACTCTCAAAGCCCGTATCAAAGACTGCAATGACGTTTATACCGCTTTTTTCGGTATGCGTAAATTTGAAGCTGACGGTATGCAGTTCAGAATAAACAACCAGAAAGTATATCTCAGGGGCAGGCATGACGGCATGACTTTTCCGCTTACTGCTTATGCTCCCACAACCGTTGAGGAATGGCACAGTTATCTTTCAAAAGTGAAAAAGTGGGGATTCAATCACGTCCGCTTTCATACCTGCTGTCCGCCCGATTCAGCGTTCACCGCTGCGGATATGCTCGGTATCTATATGCAGCCTGAACTTCCTTTCTGGGGAACCGTTTCCGCTCCCGATGACGAAAACTATAACGAATCCGAACAAAACTATCTCATACAGGAAGGGTTCAGAATACTTGACTCTTTCGGAAATCACCCGTCATTCGTCATGATGTCGCTTGGCAACGAACTATGGGGAAGTCCGCAAAGACTTAATGAAATTCTCGAAAAATATCATCTCAGGGATAACCACCGTCTCTATACACAGGGCAGTAATAATTTTCAGTTTTATCCCAATATTCAGCCCTTTGACGATTTCTTTTCGGGAGTACGCCTGAGCCGTGAAAGACTGATAAGAGGTTCTTATGCCTCATGTGACAAGCCTTTCGGATTCGTACAGACTGAACTTCCGAACACCGTTCACTCTTATGACAGGCTTATATTCCCTGAAAATTCCGAAAACTCCGAAAGTCAGAACTTAACCGAAATAGAAATACAGTACGGTACAGGTGTAAAAAAAGTAAAAGTAAACAGCGGTTCAGATGAACTCATTCCGAATAAGCCCATTATAACGCATGAAGTGGGTCAATACTGTTCCTATCCCGATTTTGACGAAATAAAAGAATACAATGGCGTTCTTAAAGCACGCAACCTTGAAATATTCAGGGAAAGACTTAAAGAAAAAAATATGCTTTCCTATGCGGAAATGTTCCATAAGGCTTCGGGAATGCTGGCATTCAACTGCTATAAACTCGAAATAGAATCGGCTATGAGGTCGCAGTATATATCGGGATTCCAGTTGCTTGACCTTCAGGACTTCATGGGACAGGGTACTGCCCTTGTCGGTATGCTTAACGGTCTTATGCAGGAAAAGAAATTCGTGAGGGAAAACAATCTCCTAAACGAATGGCTCGGATTCTGTTCAGATGCCGTAATACTTGCGGAAATAGAAAATTTTGTCGTAAAACAGGGCGATACTCTTACAATACCGATATATCTCAGGTACATGAGACCTGAAAAACTTCACAGTAAAAAAATCGCATGGGCTGTGGAAGGTACAGGCGGAGAACTTGAAATCCCTGAAAATTTCAGCGGTCTCGGAAAAATAGGCGAAATAACTTTCGAGGTCAGCACGGTCGGAAAATTCGGACTTTTTCTTGTTTCCGACATTCAGCCCGAAAATACTGCCTGTGTTACTGTAAATTCTTATAACTTCTGGGCTTTTCCTGCTCCAGAACAAAATTACAGCTTACCCACAAGGTACGGGGACGTATGGATAGAATCAGATGCAGAAAAAGCCGTTGAACTTCTTTCGGAAGGCAAAAAAGTTCTCTATCTTCCTAACGAACTCCCCGAAAGCATAAAAGGCTTTTACTGTACTGATTTCTGGTGCTATCCGATGTTCAGAAGTATCTCCGAAAGCATGGGCAAGGAAATTCCGACTGGTACTCTCGGACTGCTTATAGATTCCGAACACCCTGCACTTGCAGACTTCCCATGCGAATACTATTCAACACCGCAGTGGTTTAACATAGTAAGCCATTCTGAATGTGCAGTCCTCGACTGTACCCCAGAAGAATACCGTCCAATTGTACAGACTATCGACAACTTTGAACGTAATCACAAGCTGGGTATCCTCTATGAATCAAAATTTGAAAACGGAAAACTTATGGTATGCACAAGCCGTCTTTCAGAAATCGCAGAATACCCCGAAGTACAGGCATTTATAAAAAGTATTCTCGGATATATGACATCTGATTCCTTTAATCCGCAGTATGAATACGATTTCAATACACTTGGTCTTGCATGACAATTTCATAAAATTTTCACGCTGTTTTCATAATATTTTTTAACATCTGAATTTTCCCTAAAATTTCCTTTTTCTGTATATAAAATAAGGTTTTGTTCATATAAAATACACAATATCCGCTATGTTCATTATTGACATTTTTTCAATTCCTGATATAATATTCTTATTAACTATTTATGAAAGGATTGATGTATTTTGAGTGAAATGGAATTTATAATCGAAGGTATGCAGAATCTTCCTGCAATAATAAACAACAGTGACGAAAAATTTCAGGAGGAAATCGCTAATAATGTAATACGATTCTTTGAACTCATTCATCTCTATGAATCCGCAACAGAAGTAGTAAAAACCTATCTCAATAACCTTGACGGTGAGTTCAGCCTTAAATTTCAGCGTAACCCTATACACAACATTGAAAGCCGTATAAAATCCCCTGAATCCATAATGGGAAAACTTCAGAAAAAGGGTCTGCCTGTCACTCCAGAATCCGCAAGGAAAAACCTTATGGATATAGGCGGTATAAGAGTAACCTGTTACTACATAAGCGACATCTATATGCTCGCTGACCTCCTTACAAGACGTGATGACTTCATTGTACTGAAACAGAAAGACTATATCAAAAATCCTAAGCCAAGCGGTTACAGAAGTTACCATATAATTATAAGTGTCCCCGTACATCTTGCAGGATATAAAAAACAAGTGCCTGTTGAAATACAAATCCGTACAATCGCTATGGACTTCTGGGCAAGTCTTGAACATCAGCTTAAATACAAAACCGATACGGTCATTACCCCCGAAATTTCTGCGGAACTCAAAGAATGTGCCGATAATATCGCTGAAACAGATATGCGTATGCAGAAAATCTTCATGGAAATAAACGGCATTGACTAACAAAAAGGACGGAATCAAATCCGTCCTTTTTCATATAAAGGTCTGTTTTTTAAGAACAGCAGAAATAACACGTCCTATGACCGCAAAGTAATTTATATCGGAATCCGCCCACTTTTTGAACCTGCCTATATAACAGAATGAAATCATACCTTTTATAATGCTTTCCTCTGTTATGAGATACTGGACTGCTCCGCCTATATTGTCAGCTTTAAGCATTGCAAAGGCATTGTCATCACGTCCTTCAAGTTCATTGACGTTATCAATAGCAAAGATGTTATCCCCTGAAAAGCGTTCCGTGTATCTGTTTTCAAGCAGATAGGAAGCGTTCTTTGAAACAGCGTTCCCACAGCTTAAAATCAAATTCATATCATTTCCAGCAAATACACATATATCGTCAATTGAAAACTGCGAACGAATCTGTTCAAGAAGTACAGAAATATCAGGTATACGACCAAAAACAAGGCTTTCCGAAAGATTCCCGACAAAAGCGAGCCTGTCATTTATATTTTTTCTGCTCCCGAGGAACACTATTTTATTTTCAACGTCCTTTTCGACTGCACCATGTTTTTCAATATCGTATATGACGTAGCGGTTTCTGCCTTTCTGCTGTGCGATGTAAAGAGCCTTGTCCGCCTGCATGAAGAGTTCATCATAATCAGTGCTGTCAATCGGACAGGTGGAAACTCCCATTGAACAGGTAGGACGGAAATTTTCAAAGCGGTCTGAAAAAGCGTATTCTATATTGGTTCTTATAGCCCTTAAAATGCCTCTTAGGTCGGTTTCGTCGGCAGTATCTTCAAGGACTATGAGGAATCCGTAACCGCTTATTCTGCCTGCAATGCCTCTTTTGTTTATTTCCTTTTTAATGACTTCCGCAACTGTATATATTATCTGGTCTCCGAAAAGATGACCGTAACTATTGTTTATTTCCGTGAAGTTGTCGATTTCGAGTATAACCAGATTCACATTTCCGTGTTTTTTTTCTTTTATAAGGTTCATTGCAAAGGAAGTTACTGCACGTTTATTAAGAAGTCCCGAAAGAAAATCTCTGTTTGTTTCCAGAGCGGTATTTATTTCCTTTGTTTTCTGACGGGAACTTATAACAGATACTATACCTGTAACGGTACGGGTTTCAGGGTCTTGAAAGCGAGTAATTCCCTTGAAAAGACAGTATTCTTTATTTTTGCCTTCCGTGAACATACTTGTTTCGAGTTCGTGTTCAAAGCGGTAAACGCCTTTCTGAATGTTATTGCAGAGACTTTCAAAAGTTTCTATATATCTTGCGGAAACGTAATCTTTTCCGAGAACGTTTTTCTTCCATATATCGAGATTTTCCTCAAACAGAACAATGTCACGGCTTGAATCGAACATGAAGATTCTTATTTTTTTGGTTTCAAAGCTGTAACAGAATCCCAAGTCACTTGAAAGACTTAACAGGAATCTGTATTCTGAAATATTTTTTTCCCTTGCATAAAGAAGATTTTCAAGTGAAAATATGTCGCAGAATCCGATACTATAGAGTTTTTCGGGAGAAGTTTGAAATATTCTGACATCAGCGAGAATCCAGCGAAGTTCACTGTTTATGCCTTTCATTCTTATTACAGTCCTTGATATTTCACCCTGTGAAAGTTTCTTCATACAGTTTTCGATAAGCTGGAAATCGTTTTCTTCAATGGTGCGTCTGATAGAATAGATTACGTCATTGCCGAAATAGCTGAAAAAAGTTTCGTCTGCACTCTGAGTGTGAAAACTGCTGTCTATAATCACCCTGCCAACGCTGTAAATTTTTTCGCTTAACATATTATCGGGAACTTCCAAAAAATCACTTCCTTATAAGGTGTATTGTTTCGGACTGAAAATCGCTGTAAAGATTTTTGATATTTATACCGCAGTTCATGAGGGCTGAACCCGAAAGCACAAAATCAGGATTTCTTTCATCATAGTAGAAAGCGTTTTCTTCAAGACCTTTAAGTTTAAGCATGACTGAACGTGTATTTGGTCGGCAAAGTATCTGAAAGTATTCAACAAGAGCCTCTGACTTGTCTTTCGCCACGAACATGAACGCAACTTGTTTGCAGTCTGAAAAAACGTCCCCCATTCTGTAGAGGTCTCCTTTGCGGACGAGTTCGCTGTATTTTTTGTATTTCTGAATCTGCATGGGAATCTGTTTTCTGTCGTTTTCGGATATGGCAGTTATATCGAGTTCGTACCCGAAAGCACCAGCCAAAGCAACGTCCGCCCTTGAAGAAAACGGGGTTATTCTGCCTGTTGTGTGGTTAGGACAGTCGGAAACGTGAGAACCTGTTGCACAGCACGGATAACACAAAGATGTACCGTACTGTATTTTAAGTCTTTCAAAAGCGTCAGTATCGTCAGAACACCATATCTGAGGGGAATAATATAGCATACCTGCATCAAATCTTGCACCGCCTCCCGAACAGCTTTCAATAAGTATATGCGGATAGTCACTTGTAAGTCTTTCAAGAAGTTCATACACTCCGAGGACGTACCTGTGCCAGAGTTCTTTCTGACGTTCGGAAGGCAATGACGAAGAACCGACTTCCGTAAGCTGTCTGTTCATATCCCATTTTATATACTCTATGTTAGCGGAATCCAATATATTTCTAATCATGCCGTAAATGAAGTCACGGACTTCTTTTCTTGAATAGTCGAGGACGTACTGTTCACGGCACATTGTAAGTTCACGGTTTTTAATATGTATAGTCCAGTCGGGGTGACTGCGGTAGAGTTCGGAATCGGGAGAAACCATTTCGGGTTCAATCCAAAGACCAAATTTCATGCCGAGACTGTTCACGCTTTTTACAAGGTATTCAAGACCTCCTGAAATTTTACTTTCATACACGAACCAGTCACCGAGGGAAGAATTATCGCTGTCTCTGTGACCAAACCAGCCATCGTCCATTACAAGCATTTCAATGCCGAGAGATGAGGCAGTGCGGGCTATTGAAAGAAGTTTCTGTGTATCGAAATTAAAGTAAGTGGCTTCCCAGTTGTTTATGAGAACGGGACTTCTTTTACTGCGGTATTCGCCACGGATAAGGTTATTTCTGTAGAGGTCGTGGAAAGTCCTCGACATACCGCCTATTCCTTCACGGGAATATACTGCTGTGACTTCGGGGGCGGTAAAAGTCTGACCTGATTCAAGTTTCCAAGAAAAATCCATGTCATTTATACCCATTACAAACCTTGTCTTATCGTGCTGATTGACTTCCGCACTTGCACGGAAATTCCCTGAATATACGAAATTAAAGCCGTAAACTTCTCCGTTATCCTCGTCTGCATTGTGGGAACACAAAGCGTTAAAAGGGTTATACTGATGAGAAGATTCCCCACGCATAGAATCAATTTCCTGTTTGCCGTGATGAAGTCTGTGTCTTTCTATATGTCTTTCCCTTGCCCACGAACCGTAAAGGGTAATCATATCGAATCTGTTTGTATCAAATTCAAAGCAGGCGGAATAAATTCTTTCAATAGTGACAGGTTTTCCGCCTTTGTTGGTAATTCTCACGGAACGTGCAAAAGCATTGAGCTTCTCAAAAGCCGTATAGACAAGTACAGTTTCAACGTCTGTAACGTCATCATAAAGAGTAATTTCGAGGGTATCGCATTTGCTTTCCTCTGTGGAAAAAGTAGCAGGCAGTCCGCTGAGTACAGGTTTTCCGCTGTATATGACGTGCGACTTATAACGCATATCGCAGGTTGAATTTCCTTCTGACGTGCGGATTTTAAGGGCAGGTTCACGGTAGTCGCCGATTCCGAAACACGAAAATTCAAGCGGTAAGGTGTCGAGATAGACAGCACGGTCACGGTTATTTGTTTCAGGGGTAAAAGGGTTCTCATCAAGTCTGAGAAGATAGGACAAATCCTCATCAGGCAGAGCTTTTCCGAAATAGACGTGAGCAAGATAACCGCACGGGGCAACCTTTATAATGTAGTCTGTATCCTTTGCACGAAGTCTGAAAGACTGTGCGGACTTATTATAAAAAATCGACATTATATGTATCTCACTGTGTCCTGAATCGGCTTGCACGAAAAATGAAGCTTTTCATTAGGTTCGGATTTTTCAGCAGGATAGCCGATTGGCATAAGAAGTACTGAACGTTCATTGCAAGGCAGACCAAGTTCTTTTTCAAGTTCGGAATTTGCAAAGTAGTTCACCCAGCATGAACCTATACCGAGTTCCCAAGCCTGCAACATGATATGTGTTGCGACTATGCTTACGTCCTGCTGACCTGAATGTACACCGTTTTCAAGAGGATTTTTCCAGTCCTCTTCTATGTTGTAAGTGAAAAGCAGAACCGTTTTCGCTCCGAAAATACACTTGCTTAACTTATTCAGTTTTGCAATGTTTTTTTCGCTCTTTATGACATAGATTCGCTGAGGCTGATAATTACAGCCTGTAGGGGCAGCGTTGCCCGTATTAAGAATGATGTCGAGTTTTTCCTGTTCAATGGGTCTGGGGGCAAATTTTCTGACAGAATATCTTTCTTTTGCGAGTTCTGAAAAGTTCATATTAAAAGTCCTCCTTGACAAATATGTGCATAATGTGGTATAATATACAAATCTGCACTTAAAATAAAGCAATTATATTATACCACAAAAAAATACACAATGCAATAAAAAAATACTTATCCGCACGCAGACAAGTATTTTTTAAATTTATTATTCAATTTATTGACTCATTAATGTTTTCGCTGTGAAATACGCAAGCACAAGCGAACCAAGTATTATTCTGTACCAGCCAAAGCCCTTGAAATCGTGTTTTTTGATATAGTCCATAAGGAACTTTATTACAAATACCGATACAACAAAGGCTACAATCATTCCGACTGCGAGTATAACCGCCTGATTTGAAGTGAAACCGTCATCATACTTCAGTATTTTCAGCAGGCTTGCCCCGAACATTACAGGTACTGCAAGATAAAAAGTAAATTCCGCTGCGACAGTTCTTGATATGCCTATAAGCAATGCACCTACTATCGTTGCTCCTGAACGTGAAGTCCCCGGGAATACCGCTGCAATAACCTGAAACATTCCGATTATAAGGGCTGATTTATAAGTAAGACCATCTATGCTGTTGACTTTCGGCTGAACGTTCTTATTGCGGTTCTCAACGACTATAAAAGCTATTCCGAAAACTATAAGGGCTATCGAAACTACCCACGGATTATAAAAATGTTCGTCTATCCAGTCATCAAGTACAAGTCCTATCACTGCGGCGGGCAGACAGGCTACAATTACTTTGAACCACATCTGGAAAATATCCGTTTTGACGTAAGCCCCGAAGCCTTCTCTGCTCAGAGGGTGCTTATTGTCTTTTTTGCCGAACGGAAAAAGTTTCTTCCAGAATATCAGTACAACTGCAAGTATCGCACCGAGCTGTATAACAACGTCAAACATTGACTTGAAAGATTCAGTTTCTTTCAGCTTTAAAAATTCGTCCACAAGTATAAGATGCCCCGTACTGCTGACGGGAAGCCATTCTGTTATGCCCTCTACAACGCCGAGGACAAAGGCTTTAAAAATTTCGGTAATATTCATTTCATATCCTTTCCGCAGAAAAATTCTTATGCTGAATAATATTCACATTATGATGTAATTTCAACGCAATGAATATTATATCAAATAATTTGTAATATGTCAAGGGGGAAAAAATGAAAAACAATATTTATGAAAACTGTAAATTATGTCCGAGGAAATGCGGTGTGAACCGTCACGAAAAAAAGGGTTTCTGCGGAATGGGTTCAGCGGTTACGGTTGCGAAAGCCTGCCTGCACCAGTGGGAAGAACCTTGCATATCCTATAAAAACGGTGCAGGAACAGTATTTTTTTCGGGTTGCGGTCTGCACTGCTGTTACTGTCAGAATAATGCGATAAGCAAGGAACTTTTCGGGAAAACTCTGAATTTCAGACAGCTTGCAGATGTGTTTCTTAGTCTTGCCGAAAAGGGTGCGGATAATATCGAACTTGTCACACCTGCCCACTTTATCCCCGATATTCTCAAAGCCCTCGACCTCGTAAAGCACAGGCTTGAAATCCCAGTAATATACAATACGGGCGGTTACGAAAATCCCGAAACCATTGATATGCTCAATGGCTATATTGACATTTATATGCCTGACATAAAATATTATTCTTCTGAAATATCGGAAAAGTATTCTGGTGCAAAAGATTATTTCCGATATGCTTCGGAATCGGTTCTGAAAATGTCGGAGCAGGTCGGGAATCTACAGTACAATTCGGATAAAGGACTTGTAAAAGGTACGGTTATCAGACATCTTGTTCTGCCCTCATGCCGTCACGACAGCATGAATATAATTAAATGGATTGCAGAAAATACCGTCTCGGAAAAGATACTTGTAAGCATTATGAGCCAGTATACACCTTTTGACTTCATACCCGAAAAATTCCCCGAACTCAACAGACGTATTACCAAAATGGAATACAACAGCGTTGTAAGGTATGCCGAAAACCTCGGAATAAACGGCTTTACACAGGAAAAAAATTCTGCCTCTGAAAAGTACGTCCCTGATTTCGACCTCTCAGGACTTTAAAAAGTCTTTGTGTTAACAGAATATTCATGATTTTTTCTTTAATTCGTGATATAATAATATATGTGATGTAAAGTCTGCCAGAAATGTTATTATTTTTATTTAAGGAGGAAAGAATGGAAAAAGATGATAAAAAATTACAGAGTCTCATGAAAATGAGAAACATGAAAATTTCAATGATTATCGGCTATGGAATAATAGTCCTTGTGGCTATAGCGTGCGTTACCCTGTTCGCACTAAGAGAAAATGAAAAGGTTCTGAAAAACAAAGTCACTTCAATGACATCTACTTTAGGGGTTCAGATGGGTCTTAACCTTGACAGCTACCTTTCAAGAATGGAAACCCTCGGTACTCTTGCTTTTTCTGTCGAAAACGCTTATACTTACGACCCTATTTCAAAACCTCTTGAAGAATATGACGCTCTTAACATCGAAAAAAGTATTTCAAGCGGTCTTAAAGAACTCTGCCTTATGGAAAATTTCGTTGATTACGGAATAGTCTATAAAAACAACAAGACCGTGGGCAAAATTTCAAACGGTACAGTCCAGTTGCTCGGAGATAATCTGTTCTCGGAACTCGAAGGCATGATTTCAAGGTATCGCACTCAGGACGGCTGGAAAGCCGGCTATAAAGGTGATTTTGAACGTATCTACTATGTCAAGAGGATTCACCTTAATGCATTGCTTGTTATTTCTTTCTATACAACAGAACTTGAATCCGTATTCGATAACCCCGATACAATGAGCGAAATGGCAATACGTCTTACAAGTCCAGAATACGAAATACTTTATTCTTCCACAAGAGACGAAAAAAGAAATTCACTGCCTGATGAAATTCTCAGCCGTGTGAAAGACCGTGACTATTCCGCTGTTATGGACGATACTTACCTTACAACAGTAAATACCTGCAATGTGGGCTGGTATGTAATATGTTCCATACCCTCAGAAATAATCATGAAAGAACGTTCAGAAATGCAGAAGTATATACTTCTCTTTGCAGGAATAGCTTCACTTGTGGCAATAGTTGCAGGTGCGGTATTCTCAATAAGAATGGCTGACCCTGTAGCAAACGTTGTTTCAAGCATAAACGGAGAAATCCGTGAGGACGGTTTCCCTGACGTTCTCGGCAGAAAATTCTTTAAAGACAGGGTTACTTCCGAAATTTCGTCATCTGACCCGAAGTACAACAGGGCGATTGTTATAGTATCGGTTGACGACTTCTCCGATATAGTATGCAATATCAGCAGGTCTTACGGAGATGACCTTATCGCAATTGCCGTGAACAATATAAAGAATGTCTTTAATGATGCGGATTCCATAGGCAGACTTGGTGAAAGTCAGTTCTGTATATTCATGAAACCTTCAATACAAAGCAGTTCATCTTATAAGACACTCATAAGCAAAAAATGCAAGGATTTAAACGATTCTTTCAGAAACAGCGTAAAAGGTTCTGACGGGTACGAATACAAAATATCTTTCAGTATCGGTACAGCAACGTTCCCTGAAAACGGAAACAATTTCAGCAGTATTTACGACTGTGCTTACAAGGCTCTTTACATATCACAGGCAAAAGGTCAGGACACTTTCACTATATATGAGGAAAAAAAGTAATGCGGAGGAGGACTGCTTTAATGAAAACTTTAAATAAAATAACTGCGTTCCTTTGCTGTTTTGCCTTGACTTTTCCAATGGTATCATGTTCAGATGATACAGTCGTACTCGAACAGAATAAACAGGTAAACCTTACTTTTTCGTGGTGGGGAAACGATTCAAGAAACAAGTACACTATCAAGGCTATTGAAAAATTTGAGGATCTCCACCCCGAAATTAATGTGGAATGCAGATATTCAGAGTGGTCAGGCTATGAAACAAGAAACAATGTTGAAATGATTTCCAATACCGAGGCGGACGTTATGCAGATAAATTTCGGCTGGCTTTCTCAGTATTCCGAAAACGGAAACGGCTACTATGACATAAATTCCCTTAAAAATTTCAGGATTGAAAACTTCTCTGACGATTACCTGTATTACGGCATTAAAAACGATAAACTCAATGCTATCCCTATTGCTATGAATACCCAGACAGTCTATATAAACAAAACTATCTATGACAGCTATGGACTGCCTGTTCCTAAAACATGGGAGGATTTCATAAATTCGGCTTCTGTAATGAGAAATGACGGTGTATATCCTCTGAGTGCTCCCTCAAAGGCAATGTGGCTCTACCTCATAACCTATGCGGAACAGGTCACAGGGAAATCTATCCTTGACGAAAATAAAAACCTTAACTTCAATGCCGAAGATTTCAAAACAATGGTTCAGTTCTATAAACTTCTGGTAGATGAAAAGGTTCTCCCTCAGATAGAATACTATAAGCGTACAGACTTCGATAACGGTATTTATGCAGGCTGTGTGGCATGGGTCAGCGACGCTGAAAATTATTTCGGTTCTGCTGTTGAATCGGGTCAGGAAGTCGTTATAGCCGACTATACTACAATCAGCGGTGAAAATGTCGGTGAGGGCTGGTACGCTAAACCTGCTACAATGTACGCTGTCAGCAAAAATACCGAACACCCTGATGAAGCTGGTCTCTTGCTTGACTACCTGCTTAACAGTCCTGAAATGGCACAGCTTCAAGGCATCGAAAAAGGCATACCTCTAAGCAGTTCGGCTAAAAGCACTATCGAAAAATCAGGTATGCTTGAAGGTCTGCAATATCAGGCGGCTATAAAAATGGAAGGCGTTCCTATGAAAGAACTCGATTCCGTGCTTGAAAATACAAGCCTCATTGACGATTTCTTCACTGTCTGCAAGGACGTTATCTTTGAAATGACTACCATTGATGAGGGTGTACAGACTTTCTATGAAAAGGCTGTTTCTGAATATTTCAGTTGAACTTGGTGAATTTTGGTGAATTTTGGTGAAAAGCTTTTAAAGGTTTTTCACCAAATTTTTTGCCTGTGTTTCGGAGAAATCTTTGATTTGGTGAATTTGGGTGAATGTTTTTTGAGTTCTTTTACAAACATTAAACTGCCTTATCGGACAATTTAAATTAGTTAATTATTATCCGTTGTCCTGTCTTTTAATTGTTTTTTCTTAATAAATGTATTCACCAAAATTCACCAAATCTTAAAAAAAGGATTAAAATCGGGGAAAAGTTTGGTGAAAAATGCTTTTTGAAAATTCACCAAAATTCACCAAAAACTTTTTACAAATTCCGATTTATCCCGAAACACAGGGATATTTTCACCACCGCAACAGCAACATAAAAATTCACCAAAAACCGCTCCCGCAGGGAAATTCGGACTGCTGTATTGACAAGTTAAAATAAAAAGTGTATAATACTAATAGTCCGCAGTATGCAGACAACAAAAGGAGGCTTGTTCTTGAACAGATTTTTAATATTCATCGGAAAAATAATTGTAAAGGTTCTGAAACTCTTCGGTAAAAATGCAGGGAATCTCCCAGGAATTATCCTCTGGCACCTGACAGGCGGTAAATGCTGTAAGATGTTCAGGGTGGAATGTCCTATAATCGCCGTGACAGGCACTAACGGAAAAACTTCCGTTACAAACTGCATAGCACAGCTTTTCAAAAAAAGCGGTAAAAAAATAATAATCAATAAGGAAGGCAATAATCTCGATACGGGTATATGTTCCCTCCTGCTCAGATACTGCGATTTTTCAGGCAGAGTAAATGCAGATTATCTTATTCTTGAAACAGATGAATCCCATGTGCCTGTTGTGTATTCACAGCTTAAACTTGAAACACTTGTAGTCCTCGATTTCTTCCGTGACCAGCTCGACAGAAACGGAGAAATGGAAACGCTTATCCAGAAAATAAACGGTTTCTGCAAAACCTTTCAGGGAAATCTACTGCTCAATGGTGATGACCCTAATACAGCACGTCTTGGCATGGCTAACCCTCAAAACAAAAATGTAAGGTATTTCCATGCCGAACCATACAAATTCGCTACAAAACAAACTTTTGAAGCTTCTGAAGGTCGTTTCTGTCCTTTTTGCAGTCAGCCCCTTTTCTATGACTATTACCAGTATTCTCATATAGGAAAGTTCATCTGCAAAAACTGCGGTTTCGGAAACTATACCCCTTACATCACAGCCGAAAACATAGACCTCTCAAAACCTGAATTTTTCGCTGACGGTCATAAATATTCCCCTAAACTCAACAGCATTTACAACGTCTATAATATGACAGCCGTTGCAGGTATCGCAAAACTCTACAGCATTGAACAGAAAACCACTGATAAAGTAATATCAGATTATACAGTCAAAAACGGCAGAATGGAAACTTTCATGCTCGGTGACAGAAAAACTACCCTTAATCTCGCTAAAAATCCTGTGGGTGCTAATATGACCCTCCGTGTCATGAACGAAATGCAAGGCGAAAAAGAACTCCTTTTCGTTCTCAATGATAATGTTGCGGACGGTCTTGATGTTTCTTGGATATGGGATATAAATTTCAGCATTTTTGAACGTGTAAGCCGTGTGGTCACTTCGGGAACAAGAGCCTATGATATAGCAGTCAGAATAAAGTGTTCAGGATATGACCCCGAAAAAATAGTCGTCCGCCCAGACCTCGATGAAGCCGTTGAGGAACTCGCTTCAACTAAGGGCAGAAAGTTCGTTATAGCCAACTATACGGCAGTACAGCCCGTAAGAAGTGCCTTGAAAAAATATTCCGAAAAACATGGAGGTCTGAAAAATGAAAAAAATTAAAATTCTCCATATGTATGCCGATATGCTCGACCTTTACGGAGACAGCGGAAACATGGAAATTATTTCTTATCGCTGTAAAAAACGTGAAATCGAATGCGTTACGGACAAGTATTCCGTTGATTCCGAAATACCTGATTTCAGTTCCTATGACGTTATATACATCGGAGGAGGTGCAGACCTCGAACAGCAACACATTTCCGCTGACCTCCTCAGACACAGGGACAATATTAAAAAAGCTTACAAAAACGGTACATTTCTTTTCCTGATTTGCGGAGGCTATCAGCTTATGGGCAAGTATTACCGTGACGCTGACGGCAATAATATAAAAGGTCTCGGACTTTTCGATTACTATACAGTCGCACCTTCAAGCCGTAAAATGAGATGTATAGGAAATATCGTCATAAAAACCTCTTTCACTGGAAAAACTGTAAATATAGTCGGCTTTGAAAATCACGGCGGTCAGACCCGTGAAGTTAAAACTCCCCTCGGAGAAGTCCTATTCGGAAACGGTAACTGTTCCAAAGGCGGATATGAAGGCTATTTTGAAAAAAATGTAATCGCTACTTATCTGCATGGTCCGTGCCTTGCGAAAAACCCCGAAATCTCGGACTATATTATATCCTACTGCCTGCAAAGAAAAGACCCTGACTTCGTACTTCCTCCGCTTGACGATAAGCTCGAAAACCAGTGCAGAAAGGTAATGCTTGAAAGACTTCTGAAATAACGAAAGGATTCTATGAAAAAATATATCTTTTTAATATCCGTCCTGACCTGTATTTTCTGTGCCTGCGGAAAAACTACAGGCACTTCCGATAAAGTCGCTGAAAACCCTGTAATCACAGAAACTACTGCGGAAGTTCAGGAAACAACTTCTGTCACTTCCCATACAACTACAGTCACAACCACAGTGACCACAACTTCAACTTCTACGGAAACTACTTCCACTACCACCGAAACTACTGTAGTTACTGACGTTCCGCCTGAACCCCCTGATTCGCTTATACTCTACAATTACGATACCCTTGACGCTTGCTCAAGAGTTAAAGTCTGCGAATTTATCTCCGAAACAAATGCCGAACTCTCTGAACCTGACCTCCTTATAGATACTACTGAACTCGGTTCTTGGGAAGTACCTGTAAAATTCAAGTACGAAGGCATTGAGTACGAAAAATGGCTCGCTTACAATGTTGTTGATACCGTTCAGCCTACTTTGCTTAACATGGGCAGAGAACCCTATACAAAAAAAGGCGAACCTTTCAACATCAATTCCATAATAGGCTATGCCGATAACTTCGATAAACACCCATACGCAACTTATACAGGTGACGTTAATACCAATGAAATAGGTAGCTATCCCATTTCTGTGACCATTACCGACAGTTCGGGCAATAGTTCATGGTTCGATATGACTGTTTACGTTGTTGACCAAATCCCAGAACCTGCCGATAATAACCAACGTGTTGACATAAGCTGGTTCACGGAAACTTATAAAAATGAAAATACCCGTCTTGGTCTTGACGTTTCAGAATGGCAACCCGATACGGATTTCTATGCCGTAAAGGATTCGGGTATAGACTTCATTATAATGCGTATGTGCTGTTTCTACAGCGAAATAAGAAAAGACCTCTGCTATGACTACAATATCGAGGCTGTAGGAAATGCAGGTCTTGACAAGGGTATCTACTTCTACAGCACCGATACTACCGAAGAAGGTGCAAGAGAACACGCAAGGTGGATTATCCAACAGCTTGATGGCAGAAAGCTTGATTTCCCTATCGGTTTCGACTGGGAAGAATTTGACCACTTCCAACAGTATGGCATAAGCCTTTACGACCTTAACATGATTTTTGAGGCTTTCGCAGATGAAGTCGCAAAGGCAGGATATTCCGCAATGCTGTACAGCAGTAAAAACTTCCTTGAAACAGTTTGGCAGAACTACGGAAATCACCCCGTATGGCTCGCCCATTACACCACTCAGACCGACTATGCAGGAAACTATGCTATATGGCAGTCAAGTGCTTACGGAATAGTTCCAGGGGTATACGGTGATGCCGATATTGATATTCAGTATATGAATATGCCTCTTGAATAATTCAAAAGCGGACAGTGTAAACTGTCCGCTGTTTTTTATGTACTCTGCGTGGCTGTCGGAAGATGTCCGGGCATGAACCCTATAATAACTTTTTTCATTTTGTCGCTCCAGCAAAAATAAATTCTTATCATAGTCTGCTTGTAAGTACCGTATTTAAGGTGTCTGTCGAAAAGAAGCTTTTCACCCTCAAACATTGCGGTATAGTCGTCCTGACGGTCACGGAGGGTAACTCCTCCGCAACTTT
>Ga0326514_10000543_pt1 | contig 25571 bp, 22 predicted proteins | sample 3_2548_0518_D_FD_203653 | JGI IMG/M metagenome (GOLD analysis project Ga0326514, IMG submission 203653) | Bovine rumen microbial communities from UC Davis, California, United States - 3_2548_0518 | ecosystem: Host-associated > Mammals > Digestive system > Stomach > Rumen | place: USA... | reverse complement strand
AGGGGCAGTCTGCCCATTTTTAAACAGGTTCCCAGCTGAAGAGGCCTCAGATCCGTTCATCGGGCTGTTAAAATCAACAGCGGCATGATATTCGTCAAAGATTATGCCGCCGTGAATAATTCAGGATAATGATCGTTTCGACGATAAAGAGGACCACCAGATAATTGAGAAATGTATGTCCAGGCACTAGTCCTTTCGCTCCCGGAACGGTTTCGCATACCATGACGCTAGCCAGTGCTCCTCCGGCAAATGGAGCAATGAACATGGCCACTCCCACTACGCTGATGACCATGAGGATTGCCAGAAAGATTCCGCCAAAGAACAATATTACTAATGCAGCTGCCATACTCTCGATCCCCCTCCTGGATATTCCGAAGACCAGCTCATTTATCTATGGCAAGTCTTCGTGTATTGGTGTATATTATTAGTATCTCTCCAGTTCCATAATAAATCTGGATGGGGATACTGTAAATATACATTTTGAAATTTTTCATTTCACTTACCGTAATCGGAAAAAAAGACCTGGAACCAGAAAACCAATAATCTAAATAATCAGGAAGGAGAATGCTTGAAATGACAGCCACAAATGAGGAAAAGAATACAACTCAGAGAAAAGAAGGAACGTTGCCGAACCTTGCGGACCGGTCCCGGGAGATTCGGTCGCAGCTTGGCTTGTCGCAGAATGATGTTGCCAAAGCCCTGCATGTCACCAGAGGCTTCATCAGTAACGTGGAGAACGGCCGCGTCAATATGTCCATGCGGCTGATGGTCTACTACGCCAGGTTGATGCATGTATCTCTTGATGAGATCGTCGGGCTGACAGACAAGCAGTATCTCAGCACAGCCCTGGACCATGAAATCATGGAGGAAATATCTCAGCTTTCCCTGGAAGAAAAGAATGATCTGTTGAATCAATTGAAGACAGGCAAAAAGAAAAAAGCAGACGAATAACGAATCAAACACTTGAAGAAAAAACACCGCAAACCTTTTTACCGGGTTTGCGGTGAAGTCATTTCACTGATTGTTGTAATCGTGTCTTGCAATATCCGTCGTTACGACCTTATCCATCACATCACAGACTGCCTGTCGGCCCAGAAGTCCGTCATCATGAAGGTATACCTTTGTGGTAATATTGCCGCCAAGTACATGTCCGAGATTGTAAGAGATGATGTCGTTGCTGATTCCGTTGTCTCTGAGAATCATTGCGAAAGTATGACGAAGGTCATGGACGCGCAGGAAAGGAATTTCTTCTCTTCCTGCCTTTCTGGCAACTTTATTGCACCTGGTGAGGAATTCCCTCCATCTTCTGTCCGTATGTCTCGGACTTGGCAGATAGTTACCAGCCATGCTGTCCGGTTCCTGATAGATGAAATCATCTGCCTTGACTTTGTGATAGCGCTCCTGCTCTTCCTTCACGATCATCAGCAAGCTATATGCTTTATCAGAAAGAGCAGTGTACCGTTCTTTTCTTTCCAGTTCATTCTGACCGTCATCCCGGCCTCCCTTAGGAACCTTGATGACTTCAATGCCGCCCTTCAGTTCCATGCGCTGCCGCACAACGTGAATTCGTCTCGGCTTCTCCCCATCCCCTGGAATGATATCGGACCATTTCAGTCCCATCATCTCACCGCGCCGCATTCCGCAAAGCGCTCCAAGTGTTATCAGCACAAGCGGTGCGCCTACATGACTGTTGACCTCACAATCCAGCGCGTAGCGGATCAGGCCATTAAGCTGTTCTTCCGTCAGTGTCACAGGCTGAAACTGCCGTTTGACACCTGGGATCTCAGCAAGCGCCACAAAATTGCTGCTCACGCCGTACCTGTTGAAATTTTTCAGCAGATACTTATTCCATCCCTCAAGAAAAGACTTTGTCTTCTCAAGCGTGACATAGCCGACCTTATCAAATTTTTTCAGTTCCGGGGTATATGATCCGTCAGGCTGATGCACCGGTACCATAACCGTATGCTCTGCCGTCGACCAGAAAAAAAGATCTTCGACCAGGGATGTTGTCCACTTTCTCACGGGCTTGTCTTCCATCTTCTGATCAATCAGGAAGCCTCTCACCCGCGTCGCGTGGGTCCACTGCCTCATCTCATAAGACATGGACCACATCCGGCTCGATTCGATTGTGTTATGTTTGATATAATCCTCGACAGATTCCTGGAAGGTCACTTCACTGTGATGACCTTCCAGCAAACCTTCTGTCTTCGCGGTCTCATGTTCCCGCTTAATGGCAAGTGCTTCTTTCAGAGAACCCGCTGTCCGGCGCTCTTTCCTCTGCTTCATTACATATCGATTCTTCTTCACGTCAAAAACTTTCTCACGTTTGAAGCAGAGACTGACGATGTACTGATCCGTTTCGCGCTTGTAATAAATCCCCTGATACCTTGTTTTTTCCAGATTTTCCATGGCCCTTTCCCTTTCTGAAAAGTTGTTAGATGCACCGACTTTCTGTCTGAGAAAGTTTTGAGAAAGTTTTGGCCATTTTCACGGTTATTTTTTGTAAGAAATTCAGTGTTTATGCGGCTTTTCTGGTTTTCTTAGTGAGAGAAGTAGTATCCAACGCCCCACTTTGTATGCACATACTTCGGGTCGGACGGATTTTCCTCGATTTTTTCGCGGAGTCTTCTGATATGGACATCCACCGTCCTGACATCGCCCGGATACTCATAGCCCCAGACCAGATTCAGCAGATTCTCACGGCTGTAAACCTTGTTCGGATTGAGCACCAGAAGCTCAAGGACATCAAATTCCTTCGCAGTCAGATTGATCTCCCTGCCTTTGATGGACACCCTTCTTGCATCGCAGTCCATCAGCAGATCTCCGGCTTCGACAACCTTATCCTTTTGCCCGGCAGCCGCCTTGTTCTGCGTCCTGCGCATGATTGCTTTGATCCTTGCCTTGACTTCCAGGATATTGAACGGCTTGGTAATATAGTCATCGGCGCCGTACTCCAGTCCGAGGATCTTATCCATATCCTCGCCCTTGGCCGTCAGCATAATGATCGGGACATCGGAAAACTCCCTGATCTGCTGGCAGACCTGAAGTCCGTCAAGCTTCGGGAGCATGAGGTCAAGAAGAATGATATCATACTGGTTCTCCTTTGCCTTCTGAACTGCTTCCTCACCGTCGTAAGCACAGTCAACTTCCATATCATCCTGCTCCAGGCTGAAACGGATACCCTTTACGATCAGCTTTTCATCGTCAACAACAAGAACCTTTTTTGCCATTCTCTTCTACCCTCTGAGTTATACTGTTATGCGATTCTGTATCTTTCCGTATACGGAGTTTTTGATTCCGCTTATATTCATGATATCTTCCGGAGACGCAAAAGGCCCGTTCTCTTCTCTGTACCGGATGATGGAATCCGCTTTCGACTCTCCGATCCCCGGCAAAGTCATCAGCTCCTCCTTCGAAGCAGAGTTGATGTTCACCAGCCCTCCGGAAACTGAGGTTCCGGCTTTGGAGCTGCCTGCCGCAGCAGAACTCTTTCCCTGCTGCCCTGCCGGGCTGCCCCCGCTCTGCGGAAATGGCTCTCCGCCGGCACTTTGTCCTGCCTCCTTCATGGCTGCGGTCTCTTCCCTGGTACTCACGGTCAGCATCTCGCCGTCCGAAAGAAGTTCCGCCTGGTTCAGCCACTCGGTATCGGCATCCGCCTGAAAGCCGCCTGCTGCCTCGATTGCCTGATAGACTCTCGAGGAATCCGGAAGATAGTAGACACCCGGCTTCTTCACAGCGCCTCTGACATAGACCGCGATCGTCGGATCAGCTGTACTCCGGTCAGACGTACCCTGGTCAATCGTACTTTGGTCAGTCGAACTCCGGTCAGACATACTTTGGTCAGCCGTGCTTCGGTCAGACGCTTTCGTCCCACTGTCTTCCGGCCCCTTGCGGTTCCCGGAATCTTCATCCGCCCCGGCAGTTTCCTCTGCCTCAGGACTCCAGTCCAGTTCCGATATCCCTGTCACTTCGATCTTCTGACTTCTCCCGCATCCGCAGGAAAGGATCAGGACCAGCAAAACTGCAGGTGCCAGAAGAGTTGCCCTGGTCTTTCCAATATTCTCCTTTTTGATCATGTGCATAGCCTCCAGGATCAGCTCCCGGAAAATTCCCCACCTATGCAATTACTGATTTTAACAAAATCGCAACATCTTTTCAATGTTAATGAAAAGACTTTCTTTCACTCATCCTGATAGTTTTCATACTTTGCCCAGGCAAGCGCAGCAACAACCGCTCTCTTCCAGCCATCCAGGAGCTCTGCGCGCTTTTCCTGTTCCATCATGGGCTCGAAGATTCTCTCTTTTGCCCAGTTTGCCTTCAATTCGTCCTTGTCGTTCCAGTAGCCGGAAGCCAGACCTGCCAGATATGCAGCTCCCATGGCAGTCGTCTCTACACACTTCGGCCTGACGACCTCTGAATTCATGATATCCGCCTGGAACTGCATCAGGAAGTTGTTGGCAGACGCGCCTCCGTCAACTTTCAGGCTTCTGATCTGATTGCCGGAATCCTTCTGCATCGCCCTCAGAACATCATAAGTCTGATAAGCCAGAGATTCCACGGTGGCACGGATCAGATGGTTCCGGCTGGTTCCTCTCGTGATGCCTGTCACCATGCCCCTTGCGGCTGAATTCCAGTATGGAGCGCCAAGTCCGGTGAAAGCAGGAACAACATAGCATCCGTCCGTATCCGGTACTGCAAGGCAGGATTTCTCTGATTCCGGAGCAGTCCTAACCAGCTTCATCTCATCGCGAAGCCACTGGATCGAAGCGCCTGCCACAAAGACAGATCCTTCCAGGGCATACTGGACCTCTCCCGGCTTCAGGGATACAGCAATCGTAGAGATCAGTCCATGCCTGGAACGGATCACTTTATCACCGGTGTTCATCAGCATAAAGCAGCCGGTCCCGTAAGTATTCTTGACATCGCCCGGCTCAAAGCAGCACTGGCCGAACAGAGCACTCTGCTGGTCGCCGGCAGCTCCGCAGAGCGGGATTCCTTCCCCGATCAGGCAGTCTTTGGTCCGTCCGTAAAGATGGCTGGACGGCATGACGGAAGGCAGCATCTTCTCCGGGATCTCCAGCTTGTCCAGGATCTCTTTGTCCCAGCAAAGATGATGGATGTCATACATCATGGTACGGGAGGCGTTCGTGTAATCCGTCACATGGACTTCCTTCCCTGTCAGATTCCAGATCAGCCAGGTGTCAACCGTACCGAACAGAAGCTTTCCTGCTTCTGCCTTCTGTCTTGCTCCCGGAACATTGTCCAGGATCCACTTAAGCTTTGTGGCGGAAAAATAGGGATCCGGGATCAGCCCGGTCTTCTCACGGATTTGTCCGGAAAAACCTTCCTCTACCAGTTTGTCGACCATCGGAGCGGTCCTTCTGCACTGCCAGACGATCGCATTGTAGACCGGGATGCCTGTCTCCTTGTCCCAGACGATCGTCGTCTCCCTCTGGTTCGTGATACCGATTGCCGCGATATTCTCAGGACCGGCCCCGATCTTTCCCATAGCCTCGGCGGCTACTCCGATCTGAGTAGACCAGATCTCCATCGGATTCTGTTCCACCCAGCCCGGATGCGGATAGATCTGTTCGAATTCTCTCTGAACAACAGAACAGACATGGCCCTGCCTGTCGAACAGGATACAGCGATTGGAAGTCGTTCCGGCATCAAGCGCCATAATATACTGATTTTGTTCCATAATGATCATTCCTTTTCTCTCTCATTTTTGCCGATCATGCGATACTTTGCTGATTTTCTGACCGCACTCCAACGGCATGCGCATGAAAAGATTGTACCACTTTTGCTTATTTGTTAAAACAAGTTTGGCTGGAAATGATCGAATATGCCAGAAAAAAATCTGGAATTGTCAAGTGCCAGGCACCAGACAATTCCAGACAATTTACATATTGTATTTTTATGCAAGGCTCTCTTCCAGTATCTCCGCCATCTGGTCGATCTCTTTCTTTTCGATGATCAGCGGTGGTACAAAGCGGATGACATTGCCGCCCGCGGACATCACGACGAGCCCCAGCGAAAGCGCCTTTTTCACGATCGGTCCCACCGGATGGTCCGAAGAAAGCTCAAGTCCCTGCATGAAGCCCATACCCCGGCGGTCTTTGATAAAGTCGTATTTCGCAGCGATCCGGTCAAGGGCCTTCTCCAGATATGGCGCAGTCTCCTGCACATGCTTCACCAGATCCATCTTTTCAAACAGATCGAAGACCTTCGATACAGCCGCGCATGCAAACGGATTTCCGCCGTATGTCGTCCCGTGGTCTCCCGGCTCCAGTGAATGTGCCGCAGCCTTCTCATTCAGCACGAACGCCCCGACCGGCACTCCACATCCGAGCGCCTTCGCAAGGGTCATGATATCCGGCTTTACCCCATAGGCATCGCACGCAAACCAGTTTCCGGTCCTGCCCATGCCGCACTGGATCTCGTCCAGGATCAGCAGGATGTCCTTCTCGTCGCAGATCTTTCTCACGCCGGCAAGAAACTCCGGATGCGCCGGATGGATCCCGCCCTCACCCTGCAGCGTCTCCAGGATGATGGCACAGGTCTTGTCATTTACGAGTGCCTTTACGGACTTCAGATCATTGAAATCCGCAAACTTCACGCCTCCCATCAGCGGCCGGAAAGGATCCTGGTAATGCGCATTTCCGGTGACCGAGAGTGCTCCGACCGTCCTCCCGTGGAAAGAATGCTTCATCGCAATGATTTCGTGGTCATTCTGTCCATCCTTCAGGAACGCATATTTCCTGGCTGCTTTTATCGCCCCCTCGATTGCCTCTGCACCGGAGTTTGTGAAGAAGACTTTCGACAGCCCGGTATGGGCGATGACCTTCTCCGCCGCCTCCATGAGCGGCTTGTGATAGAACAGATTGGACGTATGGATGATCTTGTCGATCTGGTCCTTCAGCGCCTGGTCATACTCCGGATTGCCGTAGCCGAGCGCAAATACCGCGATCCCGGCTCCGAAATCGAGATACTCCCTGCCCTCCGCATCGTAGAGAAAAGCCCCATTGCCGTGGTCAAACACGACCGGAAAGCGGTTGTAAGTATGCAGAACGACCTTCTCCGTACGGTCCATGATCTTTTCAGATTCCGTCATAGCTCCTCCTCTTCCTTCTCCCCGGACAGGGTCCGGCAATGTCTCTCTGTCAGTTTTCTGCGTATTCGCTCACGATCGCGGTACCGATTCCTTTGGCCGTGAAGAACTCGAGCAGCTGGGAATGCGGGATCCTTCCGTCCAGGATATGGACTTTCATGACCCCCGCCCGGATGGCATCCACGCAGTTCTGAAGTTTCGGCAGCATCCCGCCGCCGGCATGTCCTTCCGCCATAAACTTCAGGGTCTCGTTCACCGTCATCTGGGAGATCAGAGTGCCCGGATCATCCGGGTCCCGGTAGACTCCCTTGATATCCGAAAGGAATACCAGTTTTCGCGCCTTCATCGCCTTGGCGATCGCGCAGGCGGCATCATCCGCATTGATGTTATAAGAATGATATTCCGAGTCATAGCCAACCGGGCAGACGACCGGGACAAAGCCATTGTCAAGCAAGGTGTTCAGAAGTTCCGTGTTCACGCTCTGCACACTCCCTACATAGCCGATATCTTCCCCCTCCGGCATCTTCCGCTCCACCTTGAGAAGCCCGCCATCCTTGCCGGATACACCGCATGCCTTTACCCCGACCTTTTCCATCAGGGCAACCAGCCCTTTGTTGATCCGGTTGAGGACCATCTCGACCACATCCATGGTCTCATCGTCCGTCACCCGGAAACCGGCCTTAAATTCCGACTCCTTGCCGACTTTCCCAAGCATATGTGTGATATCCTTGCCGCCGCCATGCACGATGATCGGACGGAACCCGACCAGCTTGAGCAGCGCCACATCCTTGATGACGTTCTTCTTCAGGTTCTCATCGACCATGGCCGACCCACCGTACTTGACCACGATGGCAGCTCCCTGGAACCGCTGAATATAGGGAAGCGCCTCGATCAGGGTATTTGCCTTCTCGAGGTACTTCTGCATCTCCTCCGTATCATTCACGGAAGTATTGCTTCCAAGCATAACCATAATTTTCTCCTGCATGCAAAGTCACGATTCACATCCGTCCGAAGGTTCAGGACCTGTAATCCGCATTAATTGTGATGTACTCGTGCGTCAGATCGCATCCCCATGCGGTTGCCTCGGCATCCCCCTCATGGATATCGATCAGCGCCGTGATCTCATCCTCCGATAGAATCTTCGTCGCCAGATCCTCGTCAAAACCGGTCGTCACGCCAGCCTTGGCAATCGAGATCGTCCCCGACTTGCTCTGAAAGTCCAGGTCCACCTTTCCTTCGTCAAATGTCACTCCGGAGTATCCCATCGCGCAGATGATCCTTCCCCAGTTGGCATCATGTCCCGCGATCGCCGTCTTGACCAGATTGGACTCGATGACCGACTTTGCAAGGATTTTCGCTTTCTCTACGGTAGAAGCCCCCTGAACCTTGACCTCAAAGAGCGCATGGGCGCCTTCTCCATCTTTTGCCATCTCCCGCGCAAGCGTCCGGGTCACAAGCATCAGTGCCGCCTGAAATGTCTCAAAATCGGCATTCTCAGTCCGGACAGGCTCATTTCCCGCAAGACCGTTCGCCATAAGCAGGCAGGTATCGTTCGTCGACATATCGCCGTCGATCGATATCATGTTGAAAGAATCCTGAACTGAGGCAAGCAGAGCCTTCTGGAGCATCTCGTGGCTGACTGCCGCATCCGTCGTCAGGAAGCAGAGCATGGTTCCCATCTTAGGGTGGATCATGCCGGCGCCCTTGGTCATGCCGCCGAGCGTTACCTTCTTTCCGGAAAGCTCAAACTCGACGCAGAACTCCTTCTTGACGGTATCCGTCGTCATGATGCCTTCCACGGCGTCTGTACCCGCTCCCTGAGAATCCGACAGCAGCGGGATCATCGTATCGATCCCCTCCTTCATCCTGTCGACCGGAAGCGGGGCCCCGATGACTCCGGTCGAAGCCAGAAGTACCTGCTCCGGCATAATTCCAAGCTTTTCAGCCGCAAAGTCTGCCGTCGCCTGGCAGGCGCTCTGTCCGTCCTTCCCGGTACAGGCATTCGCGATCCCACTGTTCATGACGACTGCCTGTGCGCATCCGTACTCATGAACGATCTTCCGGTCCCAGATGACCGGGGCTGCCTTGACCAGGTTCGTTGTGAACGTACCCGCCAGCTGGAAAGGGACATCCGATGTGATCATCGCCATGTCCTTGCGCTTTTTCTTGAACCCTGTGTGGATGCCGACCGCTTTGAAACCGGCCGCCATCGTGACGCCGCCTTCAACTTTCTTTATGTCCATGAAATTTCTCCTTCTATCTGACACGTCAAGCCGCTTTCACGCGGCAGTTCACGGGAACACCGGAACCAGCTTCAGGCCGGTATCCTCCGGCAGCCCGAACAGCAGGTTCATGTTCTGCACCGCCTGTCCTGCGGCTCCCTTTACCAGATTGTCCAGTGCGCCGGCGGCGATCACCCTCTTCGTTCTCGGATCGACCGTAAAGCCGATATCCACGAAGTTGCTGCCTTCGACCCATCTCGTCTCCGGGAACCTGTCCTGGCCCAATAGTCTGATAAATGTCTCTTCCGAATAATATTTCTCGTATGCTGCAGTGATATCCGAAGCTGTCACACCATCCTTCAGGCCAGCATAGCAGGTCGCCAGGATTCCTCTGTTCATCGGGACCAGGTGCGGTGTGAAGTTCAAAAGGATGCTGTCTCCGTCCATGTAGTCAAGGCCGGCTGCGTAGGAAAGTTGCTCCTCGATCTCCGGCGTATGTCTGTGCGTCGCGACTCCGTAAGGCTTGATGCTCTCGTTCACCTCGCAGAAAAGATTCTGGACCTTGGCTCCTCTTCCGGCTCCGGAAGTCCCGGACTTGGCGTCGATGATGATGGAACTGTTATCGATCAGGCCTTCCCTGACCAGAGGGTACAAAGTTAAGATAGAAGTCGTTGTATAACACCCCGGGTTGGCAACGATTCTCGCACCTATGATCTTCTCCCTGTTGATCTCGCAAAGACCATAGACCGCTTCCTGAAGATACTGAGGTGCCTTGTGCTCCAGCTTATACCACTTCTCATATACATCGATCTTTTTCAATCTGAAATCAGCGCTCAAATCGATGATCTTCGAATTATTGAGGATACCCTCGTTCACCATGGATGCACAGAAGCCCTGCGGTGTCGCGGTAAAGATGACATCCGCTTCCTTCGAAAGTGCTTCCATGTCATCATTCATGCACTTTGCATCCACCAGCCTGAACATATTATGGTAGATATCCGCATAACTTTCGTCTATGTAGCTTCTGGATCCGTACCAGATGATCTCCACATCCGGATGCTGAAGAAGCAGTCTCACCAGCTCTGCCCCCGCATAACCTGTCGATCCGATAATTCCTGCCTTAATCATTCGCCAAACTCCTCTTCTTATCAGAAGTTCTTCGGAAATCCCTTCTGAAACCAAACGAATTTGTTTTCGCATATCCTACACCACCCGGCATGTATTGTAAAGCAAAAAATTCACAGTTATGCATGTATAAATGAATATTATCTTGTTCATACTGGATTTTCGTGAATATTATTAATTTCATCTTGCATATTCATGCATTGTGCGTTATAGTAGCGAAAACGAAGCAATAAATCCACATGAAGCGAAACTGCGAGCTTTCATTACCCTTTCTTATGGAGGTTAAGGATATGGCGAAAGATAAGGTTGTTCTTGCATACTCAGGCGGACTGGATACCACGGCAATGATCCCGTGGCTGAAGGAAACCTTTGATTACGATGTCATCTGCTGCTGCGTCGACGTCGGCCAGGAGGAAGAGCTGGATGGTCTGGAAGAAAGAGCCTTATCTTCCGGTGCTTCCAAATTATATATCGAAGATATCGTCGATGACTTCTGCGACAACTTCGTGATGCCGTGTGTGGAAGCCGGCGCTGTGTATGAGCACAGTTATCTGCTCGGAACATCCATGGCACGTCCGGCGATCGCCAAGAAACTGGTTGAGATTGCAAGGAAAGAGAACGCTGTCGCAATCTGTCACGGTGCTACCGGGAAAGGCAACGACCAGATCCGTTTCGAGCTCGGCATCAAGGCCCTGGCTCCCGATCTCAAAGTCATCGCTCCATGGCGCATGACCGATAAGTGGCAGATGCAGAGCCGCCAGGATGAGATCGACTACTGCAAGGCGCACGGAATCCACCTTCCATGGTCCATGGGCAAGGGCTACTCCCGTGACAGGAACCTGTGGCATATCTCCCACGAAGGTCTGGATCTGGAGGATCCTTCCACCGTCCCGAACTATGACAACCTGCTCGTCCTCTCGGTCACGCCTGAAAAGGCACCGGATCAAGTGACTGACGTCTCAATCACATTTGAAAAAGGCATCCCGACCGCAGTCGATGGCAAAAAAATGAAAGTCTCTGATGTCATCCGTACTCTGAACAAACTGGGCGGGGAGAACGGGATCGGAATCGTTGATATCGTTGAGAACCGTGTCGTCGGAATGAAGAGCCGCGGCGTCTATGAGACTCCCGGCGGAACCATCCTGATGGCTGCGCATGATCAGCTCGAGGAACTCTGCCTTGACCGTGAGACCATGGAGTACAAGAAGAGGCTCGCGAGCCAGATGGCACAGACCGTCTACGAAGGCAAGTGGTTCACTCCTCTCCGTGAAGCGATCCAGGCATTCGTCGAGTCCACGCAGCAGTTCGTGACCGGCGAAGTCAAGCTGAAGCTCTACAAGGGCAATATCATCAAGAATGGCACGACTTCCCCGTACAGCCTCTACAATGAGTCGCTTGCTTCCTTCACGACCGGTGACCTCTACGATCATCACGATGCAGACGGATTCATCACTCTCTTCGGTCTTCCGCTGAAGGTAAGGGCTATGAAGCTGCAGGAAGTCGCCAAGTCGCACTTTGACTCCAAGGTTCAGGGTATGGTGGACCAGATGCAGCATACGCAGTCCAAGTAAGCTCCCGAAATCCCGTCAGTTCTATCCCTGACTTGAAAAGTACCTGGCACCTGATTCAAAGCCCCGGTCATCTCCGTATCTTAAAAATGTTACGGATCTGACCGGGTCTTTTTGCATCCTGCAGACCCGAAACGCTTCTGCAAAGAAAAACTCCCCCGGAAGTTTTGTGCCATCTCTACAGCATCGAAACTTCCGGAGGAGTTTTGTATTCTTCGAAGCTTATCAGGACCTTACTCTGCGTCGTCTGCGTTCAACCCCTGCAGATAGTCATCCAGCGCGGATGCATCCAGGGTGTAGGAAGTAGTCTCACTGGTCGTATCGCTGGAATCCTTCTTTGAAAGATTCACAACGGAAAATCCGATCCATACCACGATTGCTGCGCATACAACTACACCGGCAAGCTTCATGAGAGTGCTCTCGATCTTCTGTCTCTTCATGATCTGCCTGCGGTTCTTTTTCTCTTCCTTATAACGGTCAACTTTTGCCTGACTCATATCGATCTGTCTCCTATCCACGGGCTTTCTTCACACGGTGCCCGATGTCATATATAGGCAATATTATACTTCCGCGAGGGACATTTTACAAGAGTTTCCAAATTCTCTAAAAGCATGAATAATGCCTGCCAGGACACTTTTGCGAAATCTTCTCCTGGCAGGCATTCTCCATCCGGCAGCAATATTGCCTGCCAAGGCCGCTTTCCTATATTCAGATCACAACGACAATTCCGCCATCATTGGCATAGGTGGTCGTCAGTCCGCTTGACGGAAGCAGAATATAATTCTTTGCCGGGACTCTCTCTTTCAGGGCATCGATCACCATCTGACCTCTCTCCGGACAGTCAACATGAGATACCGCAATCTCCTTGTTCTCCGTATGGACAGCCGCTTCCGCAGCCATCTCGACCATCCTGACCAATGCCTTGTTGATACCTCTTGCCTGACCCGCCTGCTGAATCGTTCCCTCCGGTGTCGAGGAGCAGATCGGCTTTATCTTGAGAGCTGTAGCCAGAGCCGCCTTGAAATTGGAAAGGCGTCCGTTCTTTCTCAGTGTATCGAGATCCTCGAGGACGAACCAGGTCACCTGGCTCTCAATATAATTTTCGACGACCTCGACCGTGCGTTCGAAACTGAGTCCTTCTTTCTCACACTCCCAGATCTTTCTCGCGATCAGGGTCTCACCGATCGACGCCGACTTTGAATTGAATACATGGATCTTCTTGTCCGGGTCATCTTCTTCCTCCATACTCTTTGCAAGCATGGCGCTGTTATATGCTCCGGAAAGTTCAGCGGAGATCGTCACTACATAGATTCGTTCGCAGTCGCCATCGAATTCCCTCTGGAAGCGCTCCGGCGAAGGACATGCTGTCTTTGCGACGGTCGGACTCTCCTTGACCAGCCTCAGGAACTTCTTCATGTCAAAAGAATCGTCATCTGTAAAATGGTGCCCGCTGATGTCTATGAGGAAGGGTACTGACGCAAAGTGTCCACTCTCCTTCATGTCTTCTGACATCTCTCCGCAGCTGTCCATCACGATTCTGTAACTCATAAGCTATCCACCTTCCCAGCAGGTTTCGCATATTATGATGTTGGGGTCGAAAGTGCCTATTGCCCCCGACTATTGATGCGGACTGCCTTGTCCAAGTAACGTCTAAGAGAGCAGACTCAGGATCTGCTCTCTTAGTATCATAACATATGTGTAAGATATTTGAAAGAATTCCGGTTTTTTTCGTACATTCTGCCTGAATCTGTCCGGAAAGATCTCAGTACAGATATTCCGAATTCACATAGCCATACAGATCAAGGGACGGCGAGTAAACATACCAGTAAACCGGGTCCGAAGTGTCGATCACGTTCACGATATCCCCCGTATAAAGCTTGCCGATCTCATTCGAAGCGTCATAAGCCCTGGCCGTCCGCAGAGCCAGATAGCCGGTATCGACCTTGACTGTCCAGGTTCCCAGTGAATAGGTATAGTAACTTCCTCCATAGAGATAGTCCTTATTGACATACCCTTCCATGCCGAGCGTCGGCGAATAGACCCACCAGTACTGCGGATCACCCGTGTCTTCCACATAGACCGTATCGTCATTATAGAGCTTTCCAATCTCGTTTGACGCATCATAAGCCTTGGCGCTGCGAAGAGCCAGATAGCCGGAATCCACATGCACCCACATCTCGTTGTATGTCACATAGGCCGACTGAAGCGGGAACAGATAATTCTGGTTGGTATACCCGGTCATTCCCAGCTTCGGAGAATAGACGGTCCAGTAGGTCGGATCGCTCATATCGACAACATAGACCGTCTCGCCGGTATACATCTTTCCGATCTCATTCTCATACTCGAACGATTTGCCGCTCCGAAGAGCCAGGTAGTTCTTCTCCACCCGGACTTCCATCGGCACACCCGCGATGGATACTGTTGAAGTATCCGGGACTTCCTCAAGATATTCGTTGTTCACATAGCCATATCTTCCCAGACCCGGCGCATATACATACCAGTAGCCGCCGTCCGAATAATCCGTCACCTGAACGGTATCACCAGTGTAGAGCTTTCCGATCTCATTGCTGTAGTCGTATGCCCTTGCCGTCCGCAGTGCCAGATAACCAGTCTCAACATGGACTCTGTATACATTGCTCTGGGCTGCCTCCGCCCTGATCAGTCCCCTTCCCGCAAATGTCATTCCGCATGTCATCATGACCGCCAGAAGGAGTGCGATCCGTACCGTCTGAAACGTTTCTTTCCATGATTTCCTCATCTACATCCCTCCTTTTCTGCCTGCATTCATCTGGTTTCTCTTCTTCCGGTCACAGGCTCCGGGCGTCCCCGCTTTGGACGCTTTTCTCTTATGAGAATACTATCTCACATCCGGAAGGATGTCTCAAGGGCTCCTTCTCACAATTAAGGAAACCAGTGGTTTCCCTTAAGAAAAGCTCCGGAAAAGAAAAGAATTTCTTAAGTTTTTCTGTAAAAAAGCGGTTCCTGATGATATACTGAAAAAGCGCTGCGGATCATCAGCAGCGCCAACTCTTATCACAGATCCTACTTTATCAGGCAGAGGTACTATTTCATTGATCGCAGTAAAAATCCCCGGCACCAGAAAATTTCTTGCGGACCTTCTCAGCAGAAACACCTTCGATTCCTTCGTCCTCGGAGAAGCTACGCTTACCACATTTACCAGCTTTCATATCGATGGGACCTGGCACCCGGACTACTTTCAGGATGACCGCCGGAAAATCGCCGGAAGTGCTGAATCTGCAGAGTCCGTTTCCCGGAATCCGGCTGCGGGACCTGTCAGATCTTCCTCCTCTGTTCCGGAAAAAGAAACCGAGCCCTCCTGGCAGCGCCTGCGTCCCTACGTCTCCGGACTCGTCAAAGGCTCCCACAGCCCGGTCAGCTTCCGGATCGTCCTCAAGATGGCGCCGAAAGGAATCGAGGGTGTCCTGAAAAACAGCGGCAGTTCCTTCACTCCTGACCAGGTGGACGGTCTCTTCATGAATATCAGCTATCAGGACGGCAAGATCACCTGCACAAGCGGAACTTCCATGAAGACCTTCACGATGGACAAGTCCCTGGACCACGCCTGGGACCAGATGATGCTGAAATTCTTCGATGCGAAAGCCATTCCTTACGAGCAGTTATAAACACACGGGTAAGACATGACGATGCCAGGCACTCACTGAGCGCCTGGCACCGGTTTGTATTCCTCTATCCGGTTCTTTACCGGAATTACTCTCCTGCAACCATCATCATGATCTCATTGGATCTTCTGATGAACTCCGCCATCTCTTCCGGCTTGAGCGATCCACCTGATACTTTTGCCAGATCATAGAGCTGCTTTGCGAACATCTCCGTATGGCTGCCATCCTGATGGGCAAGCATGTACCGGACGATCTTATTATTCTCGTTCAGGGTCAGGGTCTCATCCGGGGCAAACATATCGGTGTCCATATCGGAGGAGCCTGCGGAGTACATCTTCATCATCTCCTGCATACGGCGTCCTTCCTCAGACAGGGTCAGGACAGAGGAGATATTCTCATCCTTCAGCTTCTCAACCTTGACGGTCAGTCTGTCTTTCTTCAGGGCATCCTTGAAGATCTTCTGCAGATCCTCGGTCTCTTTCTTCAGGGTATCCGCATCTCCCTCCTCCTTCAGGGATCCGGTGACATCCGCATCGATCCTGCGGAAGGAGATGTTCTCATTCTCCTGCTCCAATCTGGTGATGTAAGGAGTATCGATGTTCATCTTCATGATGACGGCATCGAGCTTCTGCTCTTTGAAGAGACGGATGTACTGTCCCTGCTGGATCTCGTCGGTGACATAGTAGATGGTGGTCTTCTCAGGCTTTTTGTCCTTGTCATCCTTCTTCTCACCGGAATCCGCAGCCTTGTCTGCTTCCATCCCGGAAACTTTCTGGTCATCAGTCTTTGCGTCTGTCTCCTTCTTCATCTCATCCGGACTCTCGGTGAAGTCGACCGTATCGTCCGCCTTCTTATCCTCAGATGCAGATGCAGAAGTTCCGGTACCTTCGACCGTGCCTTCGGCAGCATCCGCTGAGACATCCTCCTTCTTCGGAGCGATCTTCTCAAGATATTCCCCGAGGGTGAAGTACTTGCCGTCGATATCCTTGAAGAGCATGTAATCCTTCATGTGCTTCGAGAACTTCTCGTCCTTGAGGTATCCGTATTTCAGGAACGGATTGATGTCGTCCCAGTACTTCTCGTAGTCCTCACGTTTCGTCTTGCACATGCCGGACAGCTTGTCCGCGACCTTCTTGGCGATATAGTCGGACATCTTCTTGACGAATCCATCATTCTGCAGAGCGGATCTGGATACGTTCAGCGGGAAGTCCGGGCAGTCCACGATTCCCTTGAGGGCGACCATGTACTCCGGGACGATCTCTTTGATATTGTCTGCGACGAAGACCTGGTTGCTGTAGAGCTTGATGGAGCCTTCGATGGACTCATACTCGGTATTGATCTTCGGGAAGTAAAGGATTCCCTTCATGTTGAACGGATAGTCCATGTTCAGGTGGATCCAGAACAGCGGCTCGCGGTAGTCGTTGAAGACCTTGGTATAGAAGTCCTTGTACTCCTGATCCGTGCACTGGCTCGGAGTCTTCTGCCAGAGCGGATGGATATCGGAGATGGATACCGGACGCTTGTTGATTTTGATCAGGTCCTTTGCCGGCTCGACTTCAACAGTCTTCTTGCCACCCTTGCCGTCATCTTCCTCACGGGTGACCGCATCATGATGGACCGGTCCGACAACAACGTCATCTTCCTTTACCTGGTCCTTTTCGACCTCTTCATACTCCTGCGGAGCGCCTTCCTTCTCCAGGAAGATCTCAACCGGCATGAAGCTGCAGTAACGCTCGAGCACTTCACGCATACGGTATTCGTTGGCAAATTCTACGTTGTCTTCATTCAGGTGCAGGGTGACTTTTGTGCCGACTTCCTTGCGGGTACCGTCGCCGATCGTATAAGTGTCGCCGCCGTCACACTCCCAGTGGACCGGCTGTGCATCCTTCTGATAACTCAGGGTATCGATGGTTACCAGGTCGGAGACCATGAATACGGAATAGAATCCAAGACCGAAATGGCCGATGATATCGTCCTTGTTCGCCTTGTCCTTGTACTTTTCAAAGAAAGCAGTCGCGCCTGAAAATGCGATCTGCGTGATGTACTTCTCAACTTCATCGGCCGTCATGCCGAGACCGGTATCGGTGAAGCTTACCGTCTTTTTCTCCGGATCGACGACGACCTTGACAGAGTCCTTGTGCCTGTCCGGATACGCGTATTCTCCCATCATCTCCAGCTTATGCAGCTTGGAGATTGCATCGCAGCCGTTCGAGATCACTTCACGGACGAAGATATCCTTATCGCTGTAGAGCCACTTCTTAATAATCGGCAGCATATTCTCGCTGTTGATCGAAACATTGCCTTTTCTTGTCTCCATGTTCTCATTCCTCCAGACTTATAGCCGGTTTCCGGGACAGATACCCGGAAATCGTCACTAAGTAGAAGTGTAGGTCTGAAAGAGACAAAAGTCAAGAAAAATTTAGCACTCGTTTTCATTGAGTGCTAGCAGTTTCTTTCAACAGAAAAGCCAATGGTTCCCCGCGGCATCCGCGGAAATGAATACCACGGGGATTCCACCAGCTTCTTCTGATGTGAAAGCATACAAAAAGCCCGCCGGCGGCGGGCTTTTCTTGATACATGTCCGATGCTTACTCGTTCTTGTCCTCTGTTGGTGCATCTTCAGCCGGGGTCTCCTCCGCAGGCGCATCTTCAGCCGGGGTCTCCTCAGCAGGCGCCTCTTCCGCCGGAGCTTCCTCTTCCGGAGCGTTCTCAGCAGGCGCCTCTTCCGCTTCCGTAGCTTCTTCTGCAGGTGCCTCTTCCGCCGGGGCTTCCTCAGCAGGCGCCTCTTCCGCCGGGGCTTCCTCTTCCGGAGCCTCTTCGGTGAATTCCGAAGTCTCCTCCTCTGAGAATTCATCGCCTTCGTCCGTCGTCTTTCTTGCTTCGCGTGCAGCCTGGGCTTTCTCTTTCATCTCAGCTTCCGCCGCAGCGACCGCCGCCTTTGCATCCTCGATTCCCTTCTTCAGCTCAGCGACCTTCTTCTCAGCTTCCCCGATTGCCGCAATCTCCCCGGCAAGTTCCGGATCCGGATCGTCTCCACGAAGCTCCAGATACTTTCGTCCGAACTTTTCGTAGGCTGATGCTGCTTCCTTCTCCGCATCAGCAAGCTTCATCTTAAGTCCGCCGACTTCCGCTGCGTTCTTTGCCCGCCCATATGCTGTCTTTGCGCCCACGGAAAGTGCATCTGCGAAATTATTGCCAACTTCATTGATCTTTCCGCTGATATCTGTCTCTTTGAGCTTATCAGAGAGTTTGTTCAGCTTCCCACTCAGTTCATCCAGAAATGACATATGCTTTCCTCCTTATTCACATCCTTCCGGCGATAACCGGATTCCGATTCTGTCTTACAGCTGACTTTATTGTAGCACCTGTTAAAGCCCCCATGTGAAAAAACACAGACTTTACACATGTAATTCGGAATAGCCGTCAAACCACCGGATTCTTCACTGTGCCTACTGATATGTATCCTGCCAGAATCGCCCCGATATCTGTACGGACATCTCCCTCCGTACGGATCTTGTCGGTCAGGGTCACCATTCCTTCTTTCTCAATATAGTAATCGTGATACATGCACCAGTGGTCCGGTACCCTGTTATAGAGGACTCCCTTCAGGTCACTCAACTCTCCCTTCGGAAAGTTGACATTCCAGAGCTGGCCTGCCGGAAGAGGTTTGTTCATCAGTTCTTCTGCGATCCTGTCTATGTACGCATCCCGGATCACGTTGTCCTTCCCCTTTTCCTGGGAGAAGCAGATTGCCTGGATCCCGTACATGACCGCTTCCATGGCTGCTCCGACCGTCCCGGAATAAAGAATATCGTAGCCCGCATTCGGTCCTTCATTGACTCCGGAAAAGACAACGTCCGGAAAATAAGGATTCTTCGGAAAGTAATCAGCTGTCCCGGCCCCTTTTTCTCCTGCGTCAGGGTCCAGCATCCCATGTACCACACTTCGGACGCAGTCAGCAGGCGTTCCATCCAGACTGTAGGCAAGCACTCCCTCTACCGGAAAATCGTTCCTTCTCTTCAGCTCCATCGGTCTGCCGATATTGATATGGTGGGACATTCCGGAGCACTGATGCTTCGGCGCCACGACCAGGACTTCTCCGAACTGCTTTGCGCACTCAGCAAGCCTGGCGATTCCCGGAGCATCAATTCCATCATCGTTGGTTACAAGAATTCTCATCCGATATCCTTTCTGCAAAGGTCCTTCCGCCCCTGCAGGGTGGCTGGTTCTGTTTGTCCTATACTTCTGTCACAGAACCGTCTCGAGACAGGTGTACTGCGGCTTAAGTCCCATCTTCTCATAGAACTTCTGCGCTCCGTCATTGCCGCCCCAGACATGCAGCGTCACGTTGTAGCAGCCTTCCTTTCTGGCAAAGTCCAGTGCCTGGTGATAGAGCTTCTCCGCAACATGCTTTCCCCGGCATTCCTCATCCACGCAGAGATCATCGATATAGAGGGTCCTGATACCGGTTCTGAGATGCGATTCCTCAACCGCTGTCGTCTGGCAGAAGATGTATCCTGCCAGCTTTCCATCCCCGGCGGGGTAGACGAAAACCGGATCATTCTTCTTCCGGATCAGAGCCTTCAGCTCTTCCTCGGTATACTTGGTCGCCGGTCCCTTGAAAAGATCCGGACGGATCTTGTGGTGGACCATATTCACCTCGACCAGGATCCTCATCAGCTCCGGGATATCCCTGTCTTCCGCTCTTCTGATCTTCGTTTCCTCTTCCATAGTCTGCCTCCTCTTAAGTCCTTTTGTTGTCTTTGGTCAGTCAACCCGCACCAGATGGTACTGGTAAGCGTGATATTCGCCCATCTCATATGGCAGTGGGAAGCCAGCCTGCATCAGCGCATTGGCTGGAAATGTTCTTCCGGTCGCCTCGTCTCTGTAGAGGGCGTCTTCCTTCAGACCGAGCGGTCTTACGTAAACTGGCGTCATATTTCCGTGAACTTCAAGAACAACAGCGGAGATCAGAGCCTCGCTTCCGTCCTCTGATACGGATTCCCAGGCAGCCAGTTTTCCGTCATACGGATCGGACAGCCTGAAGTATCTGCCTTCCCGGATCAGATCTGCATACCTGATATAATTCCTGATCTGCCCTTTGACTTCCTCTTTTTCCTCCTCCGGCATCTTTGCAGGATCCAGTTCATAGCCGAAGGTTCCGTGCATCGCCACAACTCCTCTGGTCTTCAGAGGGGTTATCCTTCCGTTCTGTTCATTCGGTACAACCGAAACATGGGCTCCCATGGAGACGACCGGGTACGCAAATGAAGTCCCGTACTGGATCTTCGTCCGGTCGATGGCATCGGAATTGTCGCTGCACCAGATCTGCGGAGTATAGTAAAGCATCCCCATATCAAATCTTCCGCCGCCTCCGGAGCATCCTTCGATCAGAAGGTCCGGATAATCCCGGTTCAGTCTCTCCAGCAGGTCATAGAGTCCAAGTACAAAGTCATAATGTACGGTTCCCTGGTTTTTGCCCGAATGAGAATATACATTGAAGATGCTTCGGTTGAAGTCCCACTTCACATATTCGATGTTTGCGGAATCCAGAACTTTCTTCATCTGGTCCGCGACCGCGTCCACAACTTCCGGTCTTGAGAAATCCAGAACAAGCTGATTCCTTCCGATGACCGGGTCCCTTCCAGGAATTCTCATGGCATAGTCCGGGTGAGCGCGGAAAAGATCGGAATCTTCGGAGATCATCTCCGGCTCGAACCAGATGCCGAACTTCAGGCCAAGGTCGTTCACGCTGCTCACAAGCCGGTCTAAAGACATGCCCAGCTTTTTCTCATTTACAAACCAGTCGCCCAGACCGGAGCCGTCATCATCGCGCTTGCCGAACCAGCCATCGTCCATGACCAGCATCTCGACGCCAAGCTTCTTTGCCTCACGCGCAAGGTCCAGGATCTTCCGGCCATCGAAGTCAAAGTAACATGCTTCCCAGGAATTGATCAGGACCGGCCGTCTGATATCACGGTACTTGCCGCGGACCAGGTGCTTGCTGCAGCACTTCTGGAAGTTCTGTGACAGTCCGGAAAGCCCGTCAGATGAGAACGTCATGACAACCTCAGGTGCCCAGAAAACATCGCCGCTCTTCAGCGGGTAAGCGAACATCTCATCCTGCAGTCCCATCTGCATGCGTACATCGCCGAACTGGTCTTTCCCGGCTTCCGCCTTGAATTCACCGGAATAGACAAAACTCATGCCCCAGCAGGATCCATGAACTTCATCCGTCGACTTTTCAGCCAGGATCATCAGCGGATTGTACTGGTGGCTGGAAGTTCCCCTCGTGCTCCCGATGGTGAAGATTCCATGTTCCAGCGGAGACCTCTGGAACTCTCTCTCCATAGCATGTCTGCCATGAAATGTAATTACGTCATACTCTCCATGTGTAAAGTCAAGACATGCGGACTGTGCTTTCCTGAGCGTGACCGGATTCTCTCCTTCCAGGGTGATCTTTACAGCTCTCGTGATGATATCGATCTTCGGAAGGACTCCGTAATAAAGTTCCACTTTCAGCCCGAGCAGCTTGTCTTTCAGGGTGACGACCAGGGTCTTGGCGCCTTCTCCGGTCTTCCGGTTACTGTCGTCTGCATAGACGGCAGGAAGCTTCGGAATGGAATACTTTCCTTCCTCTACCCTTACACTGTCATATCGAAGGTCACAGTCCATGACCGATTTCCGGTCTTCTACTTTCAGCAGGACCCTGCGGTAATCGCCGGACCCAAGATACGGAAACTCCTGCGGCAGGAAATCCATAGAATAGGTACGGTCAGCCCTGGCATCATAAGGATTCGGGGAAAATCCACGGTCAGCCATCGTCGGGATATAGCTCATATCCCCTTCTGTTCTTCTGCCATAGTAAAGGTGAAGGAGAAAGCCATAATCATCAACCTTCATCTGGTAGGTTGAATTGTCGGTGTGAATCGTGAACACTTTCCTGCTTTCATCGATCAGAATTGCCATAATATCCTCCGTACCTGTAGAAAGCCTTGCTGTCGGGTAATAAACGAATTGATCTGTGCTGTAGCCATTATATGTGACGATGATTGGACTTTCAAGAATAGAAATAGGGTGTTAAACTGTTGGTTATCAGAACCAGATTCGGAGGATCAACTGTTTGAATACCGACAATAACACAGGTGCTGCAGAAGCACCGTCATATACTAAGTGGAGCCGGGGCTTTACCGGTTCCAGGTTCGGGCTTTCCGGAAGCACGCTGAAGCTGATCGCCTGCATCACGATGCTGATCGACCATACCGGTGCAGCTGTAGTCTACAATCTTTTGAGTCTCACTTCCATAAGAATGCACCCGGATGTCTATAACCGGTACGTGCATCTTTATTCTGCTATGAGACAAGTCGGGCGGCTCGCATTTCCGATCTTCTGCTTTCTGATCGTGGAAGGATACTTTCACACGAAAGATGTCAGAAAGTATATGAAGAGGCTCTTCCTCTTCGCTCTGATCTCGGAGATTCCATTCGACTTTGCACTCAAGGATGGCTGGTTCTTCCCGCTCAAACAGAATGTCTACTTTACCCTCCTGATCGGGCTTTTCGTGATATGGCAGATGGACCGGTCCAAAGGGCGGAAAGTATTGCAGCTGATCATCCTGCTGTGCGGGATGACATGTGCAAGAGGACTGATGACGGACTACAGTTTCAAGGGTGTCTTCCTGATTGCTCTCCTCTACATCTTCCACGAGAACCGGTTGCTGCAGTGCTTTGCAGGTGCGGTCGGGATCGCATGGGAGAGTACGGCGCCGCCGGCTTTTATCCTCTGCTATCTCTACAACGGAAAGAGGGGACTGAAGCTCAAGTATTTCTTCTATCTGTTTTACCCGGTGCATCTGACGATACTTGGCATGATCCGCTGGTTCATAATTCCGCTGCTGCACTGAAAAGACGCCGAAAGCCCGGGCAGCCCGGAGAGGCTATCTGATGGACGTCTCCACCTTTCCCGGGCTTTCTCATTTTTACTGGCAGGCCTATGCAGGCGCAAAAAATCCGCCGGATGCAATCCGGCGGACTTTCTTATACTGTCATTACTATTATACGCGGGACAGATACTCACCCGTTCTGGTGTCGATCTTCAGCTTGTCGCCGATGTTGACGAACAGCGGAACCATGATCTGGGCTCCGGTCTCCACGGTAGCCGGCTTGGTTGCGCCGGTAGCAGTGTTGCCCTTAAGGCCCGGCTCGGTCTCGGTAACTTCCAGCTCAACAAACAGCGGCGGCTCGATTGCAAATACGGAACCGTTGTAGGAAAGAACCTTTACGTTCTCATTCTCCTTGACGAACTTCATGCTGTCGCCTGCAATGTCGCTGTTGATCGCGATCTGCTCGTAGTTCTCAGTATTCATGAAGTTGTAGAGATCGCCATCCTGATACAGATACTGCATCTCGATGCGGTCGATCCTTGCCTGCGGGAACTTCTCAGTCGGGCGGAAAGTTTTCTCGACAACACCGCCGTCGATGACATTCCTGAGCTTGGTACGCACGAACGCTGCACCCTTGCCCGGCTTGACATGCTGAAACTCCATGACCTGCATAACCTGTCCATCGATCTCGAGGGTAATGCCGTTTCTGAAATCGCCTGCTGATACCATAAAAATTCCTCCTTCGTATCTCTCCGTATGAATCATCAGTACCGGAATCCTTCTGGCTGACAGCCTTATCCCCGGTATTGAATCTTTCTGAGTGCGCAGAGCATTAGAAATCTGCGTCATAAGACAATTTATTTTATGATATTTTTTATACAAGTTCAAGAACTTTTATGAAAAAGGTACGGCAGAACACATCTGGTTCTGCCGTACCTTTCTGCTTCAGATAACTTCAGATCTGATCTTCTTCAGCTTATGCCTCAGTCTCAGCTTCGGTCTCTGCCTCTGTCTCATCATCCTTCTCAAACTCGATCGGAGTTGCTCCGCTCTTTGCATCTTCAGCGATCAGGTTGACTTTTGCGACCTCAAAGTGGAGGGTCTTAAACTCTGCTTCGTAGCCGCTCTTGGTCTTGAAGCTTACCGTATAGGAAGTCTTGCCGGTGATCTTGTCATCCTTGTCGATGGAGAGCTTGACATCCTTGCCATCCTTCAGAGCCTTCTTGATCTCAAGAACAACTTCCTTGGTGTCATTATTGGTGACGGTCAGCTCTGTGACATCTTCGCCGGTCTTGTTGGTGAAGACATACTTGGCAGTATCCGGAAGCGGTCTCTCTTCCTTCTCAGCCTCAGTCTCTGCCTCGGTTGCCGCTTCTGCTGCTTCTGCCTCAGTTGCTGCTTCTGTAGCGGAAACTTCCGGTTCTGCGAACTGGAACGGTGTAGCTCCGGTCTTTGCATCTTCAGCGATGAGGGTCATCGGAACAATCTCAAAGTGAAGAGTTCTGTAGAATGCTACATATCCGCCTTCGGTCTGGAAACTGAAGGAATATGTGGTATCCGGGGTAACCGTATCATCCTTCTCGATCGTGACAACCCTGGACTCGCCGTCTGCAAGCGGGGTACCGTCAGAGACGATCATCTTCTTGATGTCATTCTGATAGAACTGGATGCTGGTGACAGCTTCACCGGTCTGGTTGTAGATTGTGTACTCTGCCTTGTCCGGAAGCTGCTCCTCGGCCTCAGTGCCAGCTGCTGCTTCGGTCTCAGATGCCTCTGTGGTCTTCGGTGCTTCGGTAGTCTTCGCCTCGGTCTCTTTTGCCTCGGTTTCCTTCGCCTCGGTCTGCTTTGCCTCAGTCTCCTTCGCTTCGGTTTCCTTTGCCTCAGTCTCCTTAGCCTCGGTCTGCTTTGCTTCGGTCTGCTTTGCTTCGGTCTGCTTTGCTTCGGTCTGCTTTGCTTCGGTCTGCTTTGCTTCGGTCTGCTTTGCTTCGGTCTGCTTTGCTTCGGTCTGCTTTGCTTCGGTCT
>Ga0326514_10000541_pt1 | contig 25615 bp, 22 predicted proteins | sample 3_2548_0518_D_FD_203653 | JGI IMG/M metagenome (GOLD analysis project Ga0326514, IMG submission 203653) | Bovine rumen microbial communities from UC Davis, California, United States - 3_2548_0518 | ecosystem: Host-associated > Mammals > Digestive system > Stomach > Rumen | place: USA... | reverse complement strand
CATAAAAAATTCTAAAAAATGCGAAAAAGACTTGCATTTATGCCAAAAATTGGGTATAATATTAATATCATAAATGAATTTCAGAAGAGTGGGAACAAATCCCACTCTTAAATAATGTAAGGAGGTTTATTTTGTCAAAGGTAGAAGAGAAAGTAGAAAGCCTAGTAAAAGAAAAAATAGAAGGCATTGGCTACGAACTATATGATGTAGAATATGTAAAAGAAGGAAAAGACTATTTTTTAAGAATATTTATTGATAAACCGGAAGGAATAGACTTAGATGATTGTGAAAAAGTTAATAACGAAATAAATGAACTTTTAGATACTGCGGATTATATAAAAGACCAATATTTTTTGGAAGTATCTTCACCAGGTGTTGAAAGAGTACTTAAAAAAGATAAACATTTAGAAAAAAGTATTGGTAAAGAAATTAGTGTTAAGTTATTTAAAAAAGATGAAAACAAAAATAAAGAATATCAAGGCGTTTTAAAAAGTTTTGATAATGACAAAATTGAACTAGAAGATGATATTACAATTGATAGGAAAAATATAGCACAGATTAAGTTAGTTTATAATTGGTAAAGAAAGGAATGATTGGAAAAATGAAAAATCAAGCAATTGACAACAAAGAATTAATATTAGCATTGGAGGATTTAGAAAAAGAGAAAGGAATAAAAAAGGAATATCTATTAGAATCTATAGAAACAGCATTAGTTACTGCATATAAAAGAAATTTTGATTCTTTAGAAAATGTAAGAGTAGAAATGGATAAGAAAACTGGTGCAACACATGTATATTCAGTAAAAGAAGTTGTTAAAAAAGTTGAAAATCCAGATACACAAATTAAAGTTAAAGATGCGCAAAAAATTAATCCGGATTTAAATGAAGGAGATAATTTAGAGACAGAAATAGTTCCAAGAAACTTTGGTAGAATTGCAGCTCAAACTGCAAAACAAGTTATAATTCAAAAATTAAGAGAATTAGAAAGAGAAATAATATTTACTGAATATAATGATAGAAAAGGTGAAATTGTTTCAGGTTTAGTACAAAAAGCTGATAGAAATATAGTAGTTATGGATTTAGGAAAATTAGAGGGGGTAATGCCATCTAAGGAACAAATTCCAACAGAACATTATAAAGTAAATGATAAAATAAAAGCATATGTAGTAGATGTAGAAAAAGGAGCAAAAGGAGCACCACAAGTTATAGTTTCAAGAAGTCATCCAGATTTTGTTAGAAAATTATTAGAATTTGAAATACCAGAAATCTATGAAGGTGTTATAGAAATAAAAAGTGTTTCAAGAGATGCAGGAAATAGAAGTAAAGTTGCTGTATATTCTCCAGATCCTAACATTGATCCAGTTGGTTCTTGTGTAGGACAAAAAGGTGTAAGAATTCAAAATGTAATAAATGAATTAAATGGAGAAAAAATAGATGTTATTGAATGGAATGAAGATCCATCAATATATATTGCATCAGCACTTCTTCCAGCACAAATACTTGCAGTTGATATAAAAGAAGAAGAAAAATTTGCACAAGTAATTGTTCCAGATGATCAATTATCATTAGCAATAGGAAAAGCTGGACAAAATGCAAGATTAGCAGCAAGATTAACAAACTGGAAAATAGATATTAAATCAGAAACTCAATTTAGAGAAATGATTATGAACAGTCAAAGTGAAGAAAGTGCAGAAGAAGTAGTAGATGAACAAACAGAGAATAGCGGAGAAGAGTAATCATTAAGAATAAATTTAAAACATACAATAAAGGAGAGCTGTTTGGTAAATAATCGGCTTTTGGCGTCGTTAAATTTCAATTTTAATTTAAAGCTCAGCATACTGACGTTGTAACAGGCAAAGCCTCAACAACCTCAGCATCAACGTACACCAGTACGCCTCATAAATTAAAATTTCATTTGCCTAGCCAAAAATCCAATTCTTTCCCAAACAAATAGAAAGGATTGAAAATTTTGAAAAGACAACCACAAAGAACATGTATGGGATGTAATGAAAAGAAAGATAAAAAAGATTTAATTAGAATTGTTAAAAACAAAGATAATGAAATAAGTATTGATAGAACAGGAAAGCTTGATGGTAGAGGAGCATACATATGTGATGATATTAAATGCTTAGAAAAAGTAATAAAATCTAAAAGATTAGAAAAGGTATTTGAATATAAAATATCAGATGAAATTTATGAAAATTTAAGAGGTGTGATTCTTGATAAATAAGAAAATATTAGGGTTAATTGGATTATCTGCAAGAGCAAGAAAGGTTTGTTTTGGAGCAGACAGTGTAGAGGAACGGAATAAAGAAAAATAAAGTAAAACTTATTATTGTAGCTGAAGATTCATCAGATAGGACTAAAGATAAATTTAATAAACTAAGTGAAAGTTATAATATACCAATTATAATAAATGGTGATATAGAAGTTTTAAGTAAAGCAATTGGTAAATCAAATAAAGCAATATTAGGGATTGAAGATATAAATTTATCTAATGAGATTCAAAAAATAAATAATGGGGGTGAAATTATTGGGTAAGATTAAAATTTATGATATAGCAAAAAAATTAGGCTTAACCAGTAAAGAAGTATTAGATATTGCAAAAAAATTAAATATTGAGGCAAAGAGTCATTTAAGCGGTGTAGAAGAAGATGAAGCAAAGAAAATAGAAAGTGAATTATCAAATAAGTCAGAAAAAGGAAATAGCGATAAAGCAAAGAGTGAAGAAAAAGCTGCAAAAAAAGTAAATGCAGATAAAAATAAAAAAGAAGTAAAAAAGGAAGAAAGCACTCCTGTTATAATAAGAAGAGAAGTTATTATTTCTAAAGATGATGAACAAGATAAGAAAAAAGAGGAAAATAAAAAACAACAAAAAAGAAACAATAATGTTGGATTTGTGGAAAGAAAACAAGACAAAAACTATAATATTGTTTATAGAAACAAACCAACAAAACCAATGACTGTTAGTGAACTATTTGGATTAAAGAAAGAAGAACCTAAGGAAGAAAAAGTTGTTGTTGAAGAAAAGAAGGTTGAGGAAAAGAAAGTTTCTAAAGCAGAAAATGTAGAAGAAAAAACAAATACAAGAGTAGATAGACAACCTAAATTTGATAATAGAAATAACAGAGATAATAGAGACAACAGAACAGACAGAAGAAACTTTGATAATAGAAATGACAGAAATAATTATAACAACAGAAACAATAATAATAACAATAGATTTAATAATAACAGATTTAATGGTAATAATAACAATAATAGGTTCAATAATAATAGAAATAATAATGACAGATTCAATAACAATAACAGAAATGGTGGAAATGACAGATTCAATAATAGAAGACCTTTAGATGAAAAAGGAATTGAGAAAAACATTAAAAATATAATGTCAGTTGAAACTGTAGAAAAAGAAAATGTAAGAGAATATAATAAATCTATTGATAAACAAAAAAATAATAATAAATTTGATGAAAATAGAACAAAGAAAAATAAAGCAAGAAGAAATAATGGTGGAAATGATTTTGATGAAGGAAAATTAAAAAGCTTAAAACAAGCAAATAGATTATCAAATATGTTTGATGATCAAGAAGGAGGAATGCTTGACTACTATGATTTATCTGCAGACCGTGGTAGAAGAAAGAAAAAGAAAAATCAAAATCAAGAAGAGAAACAACCAAGTAAACAAAAAATATTTCAATTAACAGAAATTGAAATTCCAGAATCTATAACTGTTAAAGACTTTGCGGCTGAAATTAAAAAGACAACAGCAGATGTAATAACAAAGTTATTAGGATATGGAATAATGGCCACAATAAATCAAGAAATTGATTATGATACAGCATTTCTAATTGCCCAAGAATTTGGTATTACAGCAAATAAAAAAGAAGTAGTAACAGATGAAGATATATTATTTGATGATTCTGAAGATAAAGAAGAAGATTTACAGCCAAGACCACCAGTTATAGTTGTTATGGGACACGTTGACCATGGTAAAACATCTTTACTTGATGCTGTTAGAAAAACAAATGTAATTGAAGGTGAAGCAGGGGGGATTACCCAAGCAATTGGTGCTTATAAAGTAAAAGTTAATGGTAGAGAAATCACTTTCTTAGACACTCCAGGACATGAAGCATTTACAGCAATGAGAGCAAGAGGTGCTCAAATTACTGATATTGCAATATTAGTAGTTGCTGCAAATGATGGAGTAAAACCACAAACTATAGAAGCTATAAACCACGCTAAATCTGCAGGAATACCAATTATAGTTGCAATTAATAAAATAGATTTACCAGACGCAAATATTGAAAAAGTAAAACAAGAATTAATGGCTTATGACCTTGTTCCAGAAGAATGGGGTGGAGAAACAATATATGTTCCAATCTCTGCTAAAAAAGGTGAAAATATAGATCAATTATTAGAAATGGTATTATTAGAAGCAGATGTATTAGAATTAAAAGCAAACCCTAATAAACAAGCAAAAGGTGCTGTTATTGAAGCAAGACTTGATAAATCAAAAGGAGCTATTGCTACAATGCTTGTACAAAGAGGAACTTTAGATGTAGGAGATACAATAGTAGTTGGTTCTTCAATTGGTAGAATAAGAGCTATGAAAGACGAAAAAGGAAAAACAGTAAAGAAAGCTGGACCATCTACACCAGTAGAAATAATGGGATTAACAGAAGTGCCAGAAGCTGGAGATATTTTCTATGAAGTTAAGAATGAAAAAGTTGCAAAACACTTAATTGAAAAGAGAAAACGTCAAGCAAGAGAAAAAGCAATAAACAGTGCTACAAAAGTTACATTGGATAATTTATTTAGCCAAATGGAAGAAGGAAAACTAAAAGTATTAAACTTAATTGTAAAAGCAGATGTACAAGGATCTGTTGAAGCTGTAAAACAATCATTAGAAAAACTTCATAATGAAGAAGTTAAAGTAAAAGTAATCCATGCAGCAGCAGGTGCAGTAAACCAATCAGATGTTACTTTAGCAAAAGTTTCAAATGCTATTATTATTGCATTTAATGTAAGACCAGATAATTTAGCAAAAGAAATGGCAGAAAAAGATGAAGTTGAAATCAAACAATATTCAATAATTTACCAAGCAATAGAAGATGTAGAAGCAGCTATGAAGGGAATGTTAGAACCAAAATATGAAGAAAAAGTTATTGGTAATGCAGAAGTAAGACAAACATTTAAAATATCTAATGTTGGAACAATTGCAGGATGCTATGTACTTTCTGGAAAAGTAGAAAGAAATGCAGGAGTAAGAGTAATTAGAGAAAATGTTGTTATTCATGATGGACATTTAGCAACATTAAAGAGATTTAAAGATGAAGTTAAAGAAGTTGGTAAAGGATTTGAATGTGGTATTCAGATTGAAAATTACAATGACATAAAAGAAGGAGACACAATAGAAGTTTACATTATGGAAGAAATAAGGAGGTAGAGATGCCAGAGAGTAAAAATAGATTAGAACGTATTGATGAAGAATATAGAAAAGAGCTTAGTCAAATTATTAGTTATGAACTTAAAAATCCTAACGTAACAGGTATGATTAGTGTAACTAAGGTTAAAGTTACAAATGACTTGAAATTTGCAAAAGTATATGTTAGTATTTTAAATTCTAAAAATATTAAAGATACATTAGCAGGATTGAAAAAATCAGCTGGATTTTTAAGAAGTGAATTAGCTAGAAGAGTTAATTTACGAAATACCCCAGAATTGATTTTTGAATTAGACGACTCTTTAGAATATGGTGCAAGAATTGATAGTATATTAAAAGAAATTATGCCTAAAAAAAATGATATTAACTAAATAATTATAATTTTTTGAAAATCTCGTTTGAGCTAATTCACGCAGAAATTCTAATAAAATTTATGGAACCTTTTTCACTTAGTCCTCACTTCGTTCGACGCGAACATTATTCCATAAATTTTAAAGAATTTCTAGCTTAATTACTCTGCAATTCGATTTTCTAAAAATTCCAATTATTTAGTTATATAATGAAAGGATACATAAAATGACTTTAGATGAAATTTTAATAGAAATAAAAAATGCAGAGACTATTGTTATATCAGCACATGAATCACCAGATGGAGATGCAATAGGAAGCTGCATGGCGATGAAACTAATTTTAGAAAAATTGGGAAAAAATCCAGATGTTATTATTCCTGAATATTCAAGATTATTTAACTTTTTGCCTGAAATTGATGAAGTAAAAAAAGATTCAGATGTAGAGTGCTATGATTTAGCAATATCACTTGACTGTGCAAATTTAGCAAGATTAGTAGGAAAAGAATATTTTGAAAAAGCTAAAAAAACAATAGTTATTGACCATCATGGAAGTAATAATATGTATGGTGATTTAAACTATGTAAATCCTGCATCTCCAGCTTGTTGTGAAATACTAGCTGGAATGCTTGAATATTATAATATAGAAATATCAAAAGATATTGGAACATGTATAATGACAGGTATTATAACAGATACTGGTGGATTTAGACATCCTACTATAACTGCTGAAACATTTGACTTTACTGCAGAATTAATAAGAAAAGGCGTAAATGTTTCTGATATTTATAAGAAAGCATTAAGAACACAAACTAAGGCAAATTTTTTACTATCTAAAAGAGCAATAGAGAGAATGGAGATATTAGAAGATGGTAAAGTTACATTTACATATATAGATCTAAAAGATGAAGAAGAAGTTAATGCCGAACCAGGAGACCATGAAGGTTTAGTTGAATTAGGTAGAAATATTGAAGATGTTGAAGTTTCTGTTTTTATAAGAGAAAAAGAAGAAAATACATATAGAATATCATTAAGATCTGGAAACTATGTTAATGTATCAGATGTATGTTTAGTATTTGGTGGTGGTGGCCATCAAAGAGCAGCTGGTGCAACAATACAAGGTACATTAGAAGAAGTAAAAGAAAAAGTGTTGAAAGAAATTAGAAAGGTATTGTAGAGTTTATAAAAACATATAACTTTTCTGGTAATATTTGTATAATATGATCTATAATTTAATGTTTTAAAAACCGTTAGTATGAGATATGGTAACGTATATTATACTAATGGTTATTTTTGGGGTAAAAAGTAAAAACAAGCATTAAATATACTGATACAAAAAATGTCGAAAAATCATAATTTTTTGTACTACACTACAAAAACTTTACAATTAATCTAAAATGTATTATAATATTATTGTAGGAGGTCTTACTATGATAGAGAGAAATGAATATTTAGAATTATTAAAAAGATTTAAAGACAAACAATTAATAAAGGTAATAACAGGATTAAGAAGATGTGGTAAATCTACATTACTTGAAATATATAAAGAATATTTATTACAAAATGGTGTAGCTGAAGATTGTATAATATATGTTAATTTAGAGGACTTAAAATATAATTTTATAAGTGATTATATGTCTTTGTATAATTATATAAATGAGAAGTTAAATTCTAAAAAAATGAATTATATTTTTATTGATGAGGTTCAAAAAGTAGAAGAATTCCAAAAGGCAGTTGATAGTTTATATATAAAAAAGAATGTTGATTTATATATAACTGGATCTAATGCTAATCTTTTATCAAGCGAATTAGCTACTTTATTATCTGGGAGATATATAGAAATAAAAATGCTTCCATTGTCTTTTAAGGAATATAAAAGTGTATACAAAGAGTATAATAATGATGAATTATACCAAAAATATATATCTTATGGCTCTCTTCCATATGTAACAAATTTTGATAACGAAGATGATGTTAGTTTATATATTAGCAGTATATTTAATGATATTATAATAAAAGATGTAATGACAAGAAAAAAAATAACTGATGAATATATGTTAAAAAGTGTTGCTAATTTCGCTATGGATAATATTGGAAATTTAGTTTCAACTAATAATATAACCAATATTATGATAAACGATGGAAGAAATATAAACGTTAGAACTGTAGAAAAATATTTAGAAGGATTTGCTGAATCATTTTTCTTATATAAAACAACCAGATATGATATAAAAGGAAAGCAATATTTAAAAACAGGTGAAAAATATTATGTATCAGATTTAGGACTAAGATATTTTATATTAGGACGCAAAATAGGTGATTATGGACACATACTTGAAAATATTGTATATTTAGAATTACTCAGAAGAGGTTATGAAGTTTTTATTGGAAAAGTTGATGAATATGAAATTGATTTTGTTGCTATAAATAAAAATGGAAAAGTGTATATTCAAGTTGCAGAAACGCTAAAAGGCCTAAATGAAACTGATACAAAAATACTAGAGAGAGAATTAAGGTCATTAAGAAAAATAGACGATAACTATGAAAAGATAATATTAACGTCAGATAAAATTCCATTAGCAAATGAAGAAGGAATAAAAATTCGTAATGTTTTAGATTGGCTATTGGATAAATAAAAAATGGCTACAAAGGGACAGTCCCCAAAAATAGTCAATAGTCATAAATAGATGGTCCCATTTAGCCATAATAAATATAAAGGAAAGATAGTTAAATGAATGGAATTATAGTAATTAACAAACATAAGGGATGTACTTCTCATGATATTGTATATAAAGTAAAAAAAATATGTAATGAAAAAGTAGGTCATACTGGTACATTAGATCCTATGGCAACAGGGGTATTACCATTATTAATTGGTAAAGGAACATTATGTTCTAAATATTTAATTAATCATGATAAAATATACAGAGCGACAATACAATTAGGAATAGAAACTGACACCTTAGATGCAGAGGGAACTATTGTTAATACTATAGAAGTAAGTAGTGAGGTATTTAATGAAGAATATATAATAAATATTCTCAATACTTTTTTAGGAAAACAAGAACAAGTTCCTCCGATGTATTCTGCAATAAAGATAAATGGAAAGAAATTATACCAATATGCAAGAGAAGGGAAGAGCATAGAAGTACAGCCTAGAAATATAGAAATATATAACATCAAACTACTTGAAGTTAATAAAGAAAACAAACAAATAAAATTTGAAGTTCATTGCTCAAAAGGTACATATATTAGAAGTTTGTGCAGTGATATATCAAAAAAATTAGGAACTATTGGGCATATGATCGAACTGCAAAGAGTACAAGTAGGAGAATTTAATATTTCAAATTCTGTAACATTAGAACAAATACAAAACAATCCTACTGAATTTGAAAAACATTTAATTACAATTGAAGATATTTTTAAAGATAAAGTGAATATAAATTTAGATAATAAAAAATTACAATTATTTTTAAATGGAGTACAATTAAATTTTAATAAAGAAGAAGGAGTTTATAAGATTTATAATGCTAATAAATTCATAGGAATAGGTTGTATAAAAAATAATAAATTAAAAAGAGATATAGTTTTGTAAAAAAATTATACATATTTTTTTGATATGTATAATTTTTTTGATTTTTTATACATTTTTATTGAAAATATATAAAATTTATGATATTTTATATATATGGAGGTGTAAAACATGAGCTTAGAAATGTTACCATATAAAAATATAAATTTAAAAACCGAAAAAATTTTAGAACAATTAACAATATCTTCAAGAGCTTTAGCAGAGCTAAAGGGTTATGCAAATACAATACCCAATATGCATATCTTAATTAATGCTGTTACTATAAACGAAGCAAAAGATAGTAGTGCTATTGAAAATATAGTAACAACACATGATAGTATTTACAAGGTTTTAACCGAAAGTGGTTTTAAAGAAGAAAATGCTAAAGAAGTAGTGGATTATAGAAATGCTATTTGGACTGGGTATGAACGAATAAAAAAAGATGGATATATAAATACTAATACAATTGTAAAAATTCAAGGGAAAATAGAACATAATAATGCAGGAATAAGAAGATTACCTGGAACAGAACTTAAAAATTCTATTACAGGTGAAACTATATACACTCCACCACAAAATGAAACAGAAATAAGAAATTATCTAAAAAATTTAGAAGAGTTTATAAATAATACAGAAGATAATATAGATCCTTTGATAAAAGTTTGTTTAATACATTATCAGTTTGAAAGTATACATCCTTTTTATGATGGAAATGGAAGAACAGGAAGAATATTAAATATTTTATATTTAGTATTAAATAATTTAATAGACAGTCCAATTCTGTATTTAAGTAAATATATAAATAAAACCAAACAAGAATATTATAAATTATTTAATGATGTAAGAGAAAATAATAATTATGAAGATTGGATTTTATATATTTTAAAAGGTATTGAAATTACTTCTAAAGAAACAATAAAATTAATTGAAGAAATACAAAATGAAATGGAAGCATATAAAGAAGAATTTAAAAATAAACTTCCAAAAATATATTCTAATGAATTATTAGAAAGTTTATTTTATGAAGTATATACTAAAATTGCTTATGTAGAAAAGGCATGTTCTGTTACTAGACTAACAGCAACTTCTTATTTAAACCAACTTGAAGAAATAGGTCTATTAGAATTAGAAAAGATTGGAAGAGAAAAAATTTATAAAAACACAAGATTAATTAAAATATTATCTAAAAATTAATTTTAAAATAAGATTAGAATTGTTAATTTTATTATACACAAGAGATATAATTTTATAGAATAATCTCAAAATCACTCTCATATATTTAAATATACGATATATGAGGAGTGATTTTTTTGTATTATATTCAAGAAACAGACAAGCCTAGATTTTTATTTAAATTATTTAATATTATAAAAGTAAAAGAGAATAAAATTATATTACCTATTAAGGATGAAAAAATAAGTATAAAAAAAGCAGAGAAGTTAGTAAATAAAACAAAAAAGATATTAGATAAGACCATCTGTAATAAAGTAGTTTTAAGTAAAGTAATAAAAACACAAGAAGATTATAAAAATTATCTTTATTCTAGTGATGTAAACATAATAAAAGCAGAACAATTAACAGAAATTCTTTTATTAGATATTTTAAATTATATTAAAAATAAAAAAAGTTTAAAACCAGAAGAACTTAGTTTAACTATATTTGTAAATGACATTAGTATGAACATGTTAGAAAATTTAAAAATAATGGTTAAAGAATATAAAAGAATAAATATCATTACAAATCATATTCAAAAATTTAAAAAGCTAGAAGAAGATTTTTTTGAAGAACAAGGTATAATAATAACAGTTGGCAATAATAAAAGAAAAAGTGCTTTGAAGTCTAATATCATAATAAATGTAGATTTTCCAAATGAACTAATAAACCAGTACAATATATATGATGAAGCAATTATAATTAATTTAAAGGGAAATATAAAGATTAACAAAAAGAGATTCACAGGTATTAATATAAATGATTATGAAATTGATTTTGATAATTTTGAAGAATTTGATTATGAAAAAGAGATGTTGTTTGATAAAAAAGATATATATGAAGCGGAATTTATTAAAAACCAACCTTTTAAATATAGTAGAAATGATATAGCTAAATATAAAGTAAAAGTTACTAGACTATTTGGAACAAATAATGAAATATAATTTAAGGTCATATTTTATGAAATTTCCTTTAAAGGCTTTTCTTTTTTTATAAAATATAATATAATAGACATGCATATAATTTAATTGGCAAGGAGGGAATAAAATGCCAAGTAATAGTAATGATAGAAATAAGAAAAATAAAGCTAGACCACAAAAAGTACAAAAAAGAAAACCAACAAAAAAAGTGGATAGCAAAACAAGAAATGTAAAAGGTAAAAAAAGAACAACAGATTATGATCCAGATGCAAAGCCAAAAGCATTTAGTGAAGATAAACAAGAATTTCAAAAAAGTAAAAAACAAAAAGGAAAGAAACAAAAGAAACATCCTAAACTTAGATTAATATTAAAATTAATTTTTGTATTCATATTATTATTAATAGTAATAGGTGCAGGAATTGTAGCAGGTGCATTCTTTGGATTATTTGGAAATGATTTCGAAATAACTAAAGATGAATTAAAAATAGGTGTTGCAAATTCTGTTGTAGTAGATGCAAATGGTGGAGTTATTGCTAACTTAAGTGGAGATGAAAAAAGAAAAATTATAACACTTGAAGATATGGCAGATTACTTGCCAAAAGCTTATGTAGCAATAGAAGATGAAAGATTTTATGAACATAGTGGTGTAGACTTCAAAAGAACAGGAGGAGCTATATTTAAGAAGTTAATTGGAAAAGGTTCTTTTGGTGGAAGTACTATTACACAACAATTAGTAAAAAATATTACAAAAGATGATGAAACAGCTGGCATGGAAGGAATAATCAGAAAAGTAAAAGAGTGGGCTAAAGCATATCAAGTTGAAAGAATGATTTCTAAAGATCAAATATTAGAACTATATTTAAATATATTATATGTAGGTGGAGAAGGAAACTTACATGGTGTTGAATTAGGTGCACAGTATTACTTTAATAAGAGTGCAAAAGATTTAACACTTGCAGAGTGTGCATTCTTAGCAGGTATAAACTCATCACCAAATTATTATAATCCATTTAAACTTTCATCAGATACTGATACAGAGGAAAAAAGAGATGAGAGAATTAAATCAAAAGTCTTAACAGTACTTGGAAAAATGAAAGAACTTGGATATATAAATAATGAAGATGAATATAATCAAGCTGTAGAGCAAGCAAAAGCTGGATTAGCATTTGCAAAAGGTGATACAGTAACAAGAAGTACATATTCTTACCACACAGATGCTGTTATAGATCAAGTTATAACACAGGTTATGGAAGAAAAAAATATTTCAAGACAATTAGCAGAAAACTATGTATATAGTAGTGGATTAACAATTTATTCTACAGTTGATAATGCTATACAATCAAGACTTGAAGAAGAATATGCCAAAGAAAAATATATAAAAAGTGGAATAGATAAAAAAGACGGACAATTAATTAATGAACATACTCAATCTGGTATGGCAGTTATAGACTTTAAAACAGGTAATGTAGTAGGCGTAGCAGGAGGACTTGGAACTAAAGATGGTTCTGGATGGAATAGAGCTACTCAAATGAAAAAACAAACAGGTTCATCAATAAAACCAATAGCAGACGTAGCACCTGCATTAGAAGAAAAAGTTATAACACCAGCAACAGTGTATTTAGATGTACCAACAGACTTTGGCGGAGGATATAAACCAAAAGATGATGGAAATAACTTCGCAGGTAAAGGAATAAACATTAGACAATTTATTGCAGCATCTAAAAATATTCCAGCTGTAAAAATAATGAAAGAATTAACACCAGCAAAATCTATAGAATATTTAGAAAAATTAGGATTATCATCTTTAGATAAAAATGACGAAGTTCTAGCATTAGCAATTGGTGGTATGACACATGGTGCAAGTCCATTAGAAATGGCAGCAGCATATGGTACAATAGCAAATGATGGTGTATATATTACTCCAACATTCTTTACAAAAGTAGTTGATGCAAGTGGAACTACAGTATTAACACCAAAACAAGAATCTAGAAGAGTATTTTCAGAACAAACAGCATATTTAACAAAATCAATATTACAGGAACCTGTAAAATCTGGAGGAACAGCAACATATTGTGCAATATCTGGAAAAGATGTAGCTGCAAAGACAGGTACAACAGATAAGAGTTATGATAGATGGCTATGTGGATTTACTCCATATTATGCAGCAGGAACTTGGTTTGGATTTGATGAAAACGAAGAAGTAAGAGGATTTGGAACAAACCCAGCAGGACAAATTTGGTCAGCTGTAATGAAAGATATTAACAAAGACTTACCAGGCGCAAGCTTTACAAAACCATCTGGAATAGTAGAACAAACAGTATGTAGAACAACAGGATGTTTAGCAACAACAGGATGTACAGATACTTATACAGAAATATTCTCAAGCAATAATATACCAGAAAAATGTCCAGGACATGGTGCACAAACTATATGTGAAGAAACTGGAAAATTAGCAAATGAATATTGCCCAACAACAAAAGTTACAAACTATGGTGCAACACTTCCTAAAGAACAGTTAAAACTATGGACTTCAATTAATGGAAGTACAGGTTCAGGAGTTAGAGTAGAAGAGACATGTGATGTTCATAAAAAACCGGAGGAAAAACCAAAAGAACCAGAAAAAGTAGTAACACCAATACCAGCTCCAGCACCAAACACAACGCCAGCACAAAATACAACACCAGCAGAGAACAAAACGCCGGCACAAAATGCGACACCGGCAGAGAATAAAACGCCAGCACAAAATACAACACCAGCTCAAAACACAACTCCAGCCCAAGAAAATACTACCACAACAGGTAATTAAGATAATAAATAATGAAATTGCCAAATGAAACTCATTTGGCAATTTCATAAGAAAGAAGTGATGTTATGGATTTATATTTTACTAATACATTAACAAGAAAAAAAGATAAGTTTATACCTATAGCCGAAAATGAAATAAAAATATATTCATGTGGACCTACAGTTTATAAAGATGCAACAATAGGAAATATGAGAACAAATATATTTCAAGATGTACTAAGAAGAGTTTTACGTTATAACGGATATAAAATAAAACATGTAATGAATATAACAGATGTAGGACATTTGGTATCTGATGGTGACGAAGGAGAAGACAAAATGTTAAAATCAGCAAGAGAAGAAAACAAAACACCATTAGAAATAGCAGAGCATTATACAAAACTATTTTTTAACGATTTAGAGTTATTAAATATAGAAACTCCAGAAGTAGTTTGTAAAGCCACAGAACATATAAATGAAATGCTTGAATATGTTAAACAACTAATCCAAAAAGGGTATGCTTATGAAACATCGACAGCTATCTATTTTGATATATCTAAACTAGATAAATATCCTGTTCTTTCAAACTTAAATCTTGAAGAACAAAAAGCAGGAGCAAGAGTAGAAGTAGATAAAGAAAAGAAAAATCCATATGATTTTGCATTATGGATAAAAGCACCAGAAAATCATTTAATGAAATGGGATAGTCCTTGGGGACCAAGTTATCCAGGATGGCATATTGAATGTTCTGCAATGGGAAGAAAATATTTAGGAGATCAATTTGATATTCATACTGGTGGAATTGATTTAATACCAACACATCATGAAAATGAAATAGCACAAAGTAAAGGCTGCTCACGGAAAAATACCTGCAAACTATTGGCTACATGGAGAATACTTATTAATTGATGGTGGAAAAATGTCAAAAAGTTTAGGAAATGTATATCTATTAAAAGACATTATTGAAAAAGGATATGACCCATTAACATATAAAATGTTTTGTTATACAGGTCATTACAGAAACAAACTTAACTTCACCTGGGATGGAATAGAAGCAGCATCAAAATCATTAGAAAGACTTCGTAATAGTTATAGATTAAATTTAGAAGGCAAAGACAATTTAGAAAAAGAAGATAAAGAAAAAATAGAAAAAATAGAAGAAAAATTCCATGAAGCAATAAATGATGACATGAACATGCCACTTGCAATGAGTTATGTATGGGAACTTGCAAGATATGAAAAGAAAAATCCGGAAATATCAAAAATGCTAAAAAAATTTGATACAGTACTAGGAATAAAAATAGATAAAGAAGATACAAAAAATCAAAAAGAAATACCACAAGAAATATTAGATTTAGTAGAACAAAGAAAGATAGCCAGACAAAATAAAGACTGGGCTAGATCAGATGAATTAAGAGATTTGATAAACAAAAAAGGATATGATATAAAAGATACTGCAAATGGAACAGAATTATCCAATTTGAAAAATAATTGACAAATTTCGTCGTTAAACTGCAATCGAAAATCCTGCGACGTGCAATAAGCACGCCTCGGATTCTTCTCATTTGTTTGCCTAGAAATTTATTCAATTCTTTTCCAAATTTAAGTATAAAATAGATGGGGGATTATGATGTTAAACTTTAAAGAAATAATAGCTGAAAAAATTGCTGATGTAACAAAAATAAATGAAGATGAAATAAAAAGTTATATAGAAATTCCAAAAGATAGTAAAAACGGAGATTATGCTTTTCCATGTTTTAGATTAGCTAAAGAATTAAAAAAAGCTCCTCCAATTATAGCAAATGAAATTAAAGAAAAACTTGATGAGATGTTAAGTGAAAATCAAGATGAAAAAATAGAAAAAATCGAAATTGCTGGAGGATATCTAAATTTCTTTATAAATAAAAATATTTTAGTAAGTGAAGTGTTGAAAGAAATTTCAAGTAATGAAGAATATGGAAAATCTGAATTGGGAAAAGGTAAAAATATAATTGTTGAATATTCTGCACCTAATATTGCAAAACCATTTCACATAGGTCATTTAAGAACAACACTTATTGGAAATGCCTTATATAGAATATATAAATATTTAGGTTATAATACTACAGGAATAAACCATTTAGGAGATTATGGAACACAATTTGGTAAGATGATAGAAGCTTATAAAATGTGGGGGAATGAATATAATCTAAAAGAAGATCCTATAAACAAAATGATGGATATGTATGTAAGAATAAATAACCTATGTAAAGAGGATGAAAATGTTTTAGCAAGATGTAGAGAGAACTTTAGATTATTAGAGGCAAAAGATCAATATTGTGTGGATTTATGGAATGAGTTTAAAGATTTAAGTATGGTAGAATTTAATAAAATTTATGATTTATTAGATGTTAAATTCGATTCATATAATGGAGAGTCTTTTTATGCTGATAAAATAGACGAAGTAATAGAGAAATTAGAAGAACAAGGAAAGCTTATCGAATCAGAAGGAGCAAAAATAGTAGACCTAGAATATGCAGGAATTAATACACCATGTATAGTTCAAAAGTCAAATGGTTCATCTATATATGCCACAAGAGATTTAGCAGCAATCATGTATAGAGCAAAAACTTATGATTTCGATAAATGCTTATATGTAGTAGCATATGAACAAAATCTATATTTTAAACAAATATTTGAAGTTGCAAAATTTTTAGTAGATGAAAAATATGCAAAAGGATTAGAACATGTATCATATGGAATGGTAAATCTTCCTACAGGTAAGATGTCAACAAGGTTAGGAAATGTTGTTAAAATAGAAGATTTACTGAATGGTACTATTGAAAAAGCGGAAGAAATAATATCTGAAAAAAATCCAGACTTGGATAATAAAGAAGAAGTGGCAAAAAAAGTTGGAATTGGAGCAATTGTATTTAACACTTTATCAACAACGACAATAAAAGACCAAATTTTTGACTGGAATACAGCTCTAAACTTCCAAGGAGAAACAGGACCATATATTCAATATACATATGTAAGGACTAAAAGTGTATTAGAAAAAGTAGATAATATAATACCAAATATTGATACGATAAAAATAGAAAATTTAAAAGATGAATATTCTTTAAATTTAATAAAATTAATTCACACCTTCCAGGATATTTTAGTTCAAGTAACTGAAAAAAATGAACCTTCAATATTATCTAGATATTTAATTGATTTATCAAAAGCTTTTAGCAGTTTTTATAATGAAAATAAAATAATAATAGAAGATAAAGAAGTTCAAGATGCTAGAGTGTATTTAACATATGCTACTGGAAAAGTATTAAAAATAGGTGCTAATTTACTTGGAATTAAAATGCCAGATAAAATGTAGAAAATAAAGAAGAAACAAAAGGAGAAAAACAAAAAATGATAGACATACATACACATATATTACCAAACATAGATGATGGAGCAACTAGTATAGAAGAAACATTTAATTTATTAAAAGAAGCAAAAAAAGCAGGATTTGAAACAGTAGCTTTAACATCACATTATAGAAAAGGATATTATGAAACAGATACACCAGAAAGAGAAGTATGGGTAAATGCGATTTATGAAAATTTAAAAGCAAAAAACATAGATATGAATCTATATTTAGGGAACGAAATATATTTATCAGATGATATGATTAAATACATGGAAGATGGAAAAGCATCAACAATGAATGATACAAGTTATGTATTATTTGAAATGCCTTTACATGAAGAACCTGAAAATTTATATGAAATGATTAATCAAATGCAACAGTATAAAATAGTACCAATTCTTGCTCATCCAGAAAGATATGAGTATATACAAAAAGACCCCGAATTAATATATGATTTAATTGAAAAAGGTGTATTAATGCAAGCTGACTATGGAAGTATAATTGGACAATATGGAGAAAAAACTAAAATAATGGTGAAAAAATTATTTGAGAATAATATGATTCATGTGTTAGGTTCAAATGTACACAGACAAGAAACGGTTTATCCTAGAATACCAGAATGTTTAGAAAAAATTGAAGAAATAGTTGGAAAAGAAATACTAGAAAAGCTAACTACAACAAATCCTAAATTAGTCTTAACTAATAAAAGAATAAATATAGATAAACCATACCAAATCAAATATACTTTTAAAGATAAATTTGATTTTATGACAGGTGGAAAATTTAATAAAATTTTTAATAAATTTATAACTAAATAAAGAAAGAAGATGTTATTATGAGAAAATATTTTGGAACAGATGGAATTAGAAGAATTGCAAATACAGAGCTTACTCCAAATTTAGTGTATAAAGTTGCAAAAGCAGGTGCGTATGTACTTTCCAGACATACAGATCATACACCAACAATATTAATAGGAAGAGATACACGTCTTTCTGGAACATTAATAGAAAGTGCTATGGTAGCAGGTTTCTTAAGTTATGGAGCAAATGTTAAATTACTTGGTGTTATACCAACACCGGCTGTTGCATATTTAACAAGAAAATTAAAAGCAGATGCAGGTGTTGTTATTTCTGCATCACATAATACTTATGAATTTAATGGTATTAAATATTTTAGTAATAAAGGAATGAAAATACCAGATACATTAGAAGAAGAAATTGAAGAAATAATGGAATCTGGAAAATTAGATGATTTGACAGCTGTTGGTGATAAAATAGGAACATCTGAATATGCACTAGATCTAGCAGATGAATATGTATATTTCTTTAGAAAAAACTTTGATGATGAAATAGAACAATATAATAATAATGATTTTATAGTTGGTTTAGATACAGCAAATGGTGCTACATATCAGGTTGCAGAAAAGGTATTTAAAGTACTTGGAATAAATTATAAAATCATTAACAACAATCCTAATGGTATAAATATAAATGATGGATGTGGTTCTACTCACTTAGAAGGTTTGAAAAAATTTGTGGTTGATAATAAATTAAGTTTAGGTGTCGCCTATGATGGTGATGGTGATAGATGTTTAGCGGTAGATGAAAAAGGAAATGAAATAGATGGAGATAAATTACTTGCGATAATATCACAAAGTTTAAGAAGAAAAGGAAAACTGAGCAAAGATACAATTGTAGCAACTGTAATGAGTAATCTTGGATTAAATAAATATACAAGAGACAATGGATTAGAACTAATTCAAACAAAAGTTGGAGATAGATATGTATTAGAAGAAATGTTAAAAGACGGTTTTAACTTAGGCGGGGAACAATCTGGACATGTAATTTTATTAGATTATAACCCAACGGGAGATGGAATACTTACTTCACTAATGTTAATAAAAACAATATTAGAAGAAGGAAAAAAAGCATCAGAATTAGGTGATGAAATAAAATTATATCCCCAAGTGCTTGTTAATGCAAAAGTAAATTCAAATAAAAAATATGATTATAAAGAAAATAAAGAAATAAAAGAAGCGATTGAAAAATTAGAAAAAGAATTTGCGGGTCAAGGAAGAGTATTAATCAGACCTTCAGGTACAGAACCATTAGTAAGAGTTATGATTGAAGGAGAAAATCAAGATTATATTACAAAAAAAGCACAAGAAATTGCAAAATTAATTAAAGAAAAATTAAAATAGAGAATTGTAACATTGTAACAAAAATGTAATAAAAATGTAAAGAAAAAATGTTGATTTGAAATATAATTAGTGATATATTGTAAGTATTAAAAAACGAAAGAAGAGATGGAGGGGAAAATGATGTTTTTATTTGATATATCAAATGGATTAACATTAGTACTTATGCTTGCTGCAACAGTATTATTAATATTCTTATCACAAGAAGAAAAGAAAAGTTTTATAAGTGCAATTGCTTTAGTTGGTTATATAGCAATTCTAGTAATGCATGTAGCACAAGCTGCAACATTAGGAGAAGAATTTAGAACAGCAGCTTTGCCAATATTATCAAGATGTATAGCAATTGATTTTGTATTTGTTTTAATTACATTCTTCTCATATTTATGGGTTGATGATATTGAAGCAAAAGCAACTGGTAAAAAAAGCATTAACAATAGTTTAGACTGGTTTTGGAAAAAAGTTTAATAAAATACGAATAAAAAGCCAAATTAGGCTTTTTTTATTTGCACTTTAGAATATTTATAAAAATATTGAATATATATAAATATAAGAAACCTAAGACAAGGAGAAAACAATGTTTAGTGTTACAATATTAAAAGGTAAAGATATATTCAAATTTTTTATTGGTATTTTTATTTTAATAATTTTAATTATAATTATTTCAAAAAATATAAAAAAAGAAACAACTAATACTGAAATGACAACTATTCTTACTAATAAAATAAGCTCCATTACTGAAAATAATTTATCATTTTGTTTAGATCAAGTTTTGCCAAGTATAGACAATAAAGAGACGGTTAATGTTAAAGAAATAAAAACAGAAAATATATATGAAGATATTTTAAAAACACAAATTGCTTCAATAAGAGAGGTATATAATGAAGAAAATAATAATTTAGAAATAATTAATAATGTTCAAGAAACAGGAGAAAATATTGCTGATAATCCAGTTGAAAATAAAGAAATTGAAAAAGAAAAAACAGATGTAAATACAGAAGTGATTACTCAAAATCCGATTGCAGAAAATGCAAACAGACAATATGGGAATGTAAAAATTAAAAATCAAACAACATATGAATTAACAGATGAAATGTTAAATCCAGATATAATAATTGATAATAAGAATATTATTTTATTTCATACTCATAGTTGTGAAAGTTATACTCCAAGTGAAGCATATAATTATGAACAAACAGGAACATATAGGACAACTGATTTAAACTATTCAGTTGTAAGAGTAGGAACTGAGTTAGAAAATCAACTAAAAGGATATAATTATAATGTAATACATAATACAAGTTATCATGATTATCCATCATATAATGGTTCATACACAAGATCTTTAGCTACAGTAGAAAATATTTTAAAAGATAATCCATCAGATATTATAATTGATGTACATAGAGATGCAATTGGAAGTAGAAGTGATTATGCTCCAACTGTGAAAATTGGAGATACAGATGAAGCTGCACAAATAATGTTTGTAATAGGTACAAATGAAGGTGGGCTTTGGCATCCTAATTGGAATCAAAATTTAAAGTTTGCTGTTAAAATACAGCAAAAAGCAGAAGAAATGTATCCAGGGTTATTTAAGCCAATTATGCTAACTAAATCTAGATATAATCAACACACAGGAAAATTTGCAAGTATAATTGAAGTTGGTGCTACTGGTAATACTTTGGAGCAATGTTTGACTAGTATGAAATATTTAGCTAAAGTTTTTGATGAAGTATTGAAATGAAAAATAATAGATGTAACAATTCACAAATCAATATAATTCGCTCCAGGAAGTATGCATATTTTTTTACTGCGCCGCCCCAACTTCGCACAGTCTACAATTAAAATTTTCGCATCTTGCTCAATTTTAAAGTAGACTGTAAGCTTGTCGGTCCCCACCCATAACTGCTCGTAAAAAAATATGCATGCTTCCTTACGCTTATCTATGATTTTTAAGCAAATAAAAATTTTTCTAAAAAGTTATTGAAATCATTTAATAACTCATATATAATGTGATTATAAAAATTCAAATGAAAAGTGAGGGATTATTATGTCAGATATTAGTTTAAATATTAAAAATACTGGAGTTACACAAAAAAGTATAATGGAGTATAAAGCTCAAGTTGAAAATATTCACAAAGATTTACATAGAAGAGCAAGTAATGAAAAAGATTTTGTTGGATGGCTTGATTTACCAACAGATTATGATAAAGAAGAGTTTAAGAGAATAAAAAAAGCTGCTAAAAAAATCAAAAAAGAATCTGATATTTTAGTAGTAATTGGAATTGGTGGTTCTTATTTAGGAGCAAGAGCCGTAATTGAAGCTTTAACTGGTTCTTTTGATAATTATTTACCAACGAAGAAAAGGAAAAATCCACAAGTTCTTTATGTAGGAAATAATTTAAGTTCAAATTATATAAATGAATTAATAGATTATATAGGTGATAAAGATTTTTCTGTAAATGTAATTTCTAAATCAGGAACTACAACTGAGCCTGCTATTGCATTTAGAATATTTAGAGAGATATTAGAAAATAAATATGGAATTGATGAGGCAAGGAGTAGAATTTATGCAACTACTGATAAAGAAAAAGGAGCATTAAAAACACTTGCTGAAAAAGAAGGATATGAACAATTTGTTGTACCAGACAATGTAGGTGGAAGATACTCTGTATTAACAGCAGTTGGATTACTTCCTATTGCTGTTGCTGGAATTGATATTGATAAACTAATGGAGGGTGCAAGAATTGCACAAAAAAGATATGATGATCCAAATTTAAAATATAATGAATGTTATCAATATGCAGTTGTAAGAAATGTATTATATAAATTATATAAAAATACAGAAATTTTAACTAATTATGAACCAAAGATGCATTATTTTACAGAATGGTGGAAGCAATTATTTGGTGAAAGTGAAGGAAAAGAACAAAAAGGAATTCTTCCATTTGGTGTTGATAATACAACAGATTTACATTCAATGGGACAATATATACAGGAAGGTAGAAGATGTTTATTTGAAACAGTAATTTCAATAGAAAATCCAAATTCAGATATAACAATAAATTCTGATGATGATAATTTAGATGGTCTTAATTACTTAACTGGAAAAACATTAGACTATGTAAATAAAAAAGCAATGGAAGGAACTATAAAAGCTCATGTAACAGGAGATGTTCCAAATATAAAAATCACAATGGACAAACTAGATGAAAATAATTTAGGACAATTAATTTATTTCTTTGAAAAAGCATGTGCTATGTCTGGATGTATTTTAGGAGTAAATCCTTTTAATCAACCAGGTGTAGAAGAATATAAGAAAAATATGTTTAAATTATTAAAAAAACCAGGATATTAATACGAAGAAAGAAGGACGAAAATGATTTTTACTCAAAATGTTAAAACAGGAATTAAAGATATTGGAAAAAACAATACAATAAAAAATAGAGCACTATTAGAAATATTAGAAAATGTAGGTTCATATCATTCTGATAAAGTTGGATATGGTGCATTAAATATAGAAAAAACAAAACTTACATGGATTCTTCTAGAATGGAAATTAAAAGTTATAAAAAGACCTATTTATGGACAAACTCTAACAATTAATACATGGGGAAGAAATATGGAGAAGTTTTTTACATATCGTGATTATGAAATATATGATGAAAACAATAACTTATGTGTTATTGCAACTTCAAAATGGGCTTTAATAGACATAGAAACAGGAAAACTTGCTAGAATGACAGACGATGTTATTAATAGATATCAACCAGAAGAAAAAAATGTATTTTCTAGTGAAAAGATAGAAAAAATCAACATGCCAGATAATTTTGATACGACAATGGAATATACAGTAAAAAGAAGAGATATAGACTTAAACTTTCACATGCATAATTTATATTACTTAGACTTAGCTTATGAAGTATTACCAGAAGAAGTATATGAACAAAGACCTTTTGATAATATAAGAATTACTTACAAAAAAGAAATAAAATTAGGAGATACAATTAATTGTAAGTATAAAAAACAAGATAATAAAAATATAGTTGTTATAACAGATGCAGAAGATAAAACTGTACATGCTGTTATATCATTGGAAAATATTTGACAAACTTTAATAATACTAGTATAATAAATATAGGAAATGAATAACCGCAGTGAATGCGGTTACCACTACATAAAAGTATAACAACACATTCGCAATATTGGCATAGAGGAATGTGTTGTTATTTTATTCCTTATTAATTTTTGAATTTACATATTTTATGTATAAAATCGTCAATAAGGTTACGTTTATTGTTGTTGATACCATTATAGCATATATTAGAAAAAGTATAAAACCCATAAACACCACCTCACTTTCTGATAACGTATGTTATCCTAAGTGTAGTGGCAACACATATCTAACTACTATGTTCATTTCCTATGTTTTAAAACATACCATACCTTAAAGTAAAAATCAATACATAGATACAAAAAATGACAAAAAAATAAACCTAATTTAGGCTATGTTTTCTGTCATTTTTCTTATATATTCTCCAATTTCTTCATTGGTCAATTCTAATTCTATGATTAAGCTTTTTAAAACATCTCTTCTTGGTAAATCTTCTTCATTATCTATTCTTACATATTGCCTTAGACTAATTCCAAGGCGTTTAGACATTTCTTCTTGAGTATATTTTTTACTCTTTCTTTTTTCCTTAATCATACAACCACCTTAATTATGAAATCATAATAATTATGTCATAATTTAAGAAACTTTTGTATTGACATTAAACGTCACGTAGTATAAAATACTTTTATAAGAGAAAAATATATACAAAAGTAAAGGGGAAAATTAGAAAAATGAGAGAATCAAATGGAAAACTAAAGAGAAACAAATTGATAAAACAAAGTAAAGGTATTACATTAATTGCGTTGGTGATAACAATAATCGTCCTACTTATACTTGCAGGAGTTACAATTGCAACTTTAACTGGAGATAACCGGATTATTAACAAAAGCAGGAGAATCAAAAAATGCTACTGAAATTGCAGAAGAAAAAGATATTATTTCTATATCGGCTATTCAGGCACAATCTGAAAATATATATGGAAATCTCGAAGAAAGTAAATTTAGCAAAGCATTAAATACAAATTCAAGAACAGAGAATAAAGCAAGTGTAATAGCTGAAGACATAGGAGGTTTTACAGTAAAATTTGAAAGTAATAGATATTATGAAGTAAATAAAAATGGAAATATAAGTTATATAGAAAATGCAACAGGAGAAAAAACTCTAAAAGTACAATGCGTAAATAGTAAAAATGAAGTACTAGGAGAATATGAGTACACAATAGTAACAAATAATTATTCAAAATTACCACCAGCAATTGATAAATATGAATCATCAGAAGAACGAATAGAAGGAGAAATTACAGAAAGTAAAACAATACAAGTATTATATTATTTAATATGTAATGATGATACTACATTAGTATTTACTGGACTAGATAGAAATGGTAGTATAACAACAAATGAAAATGAAATAGTAAGTTATATGGTTGGAGATGGAAGTACTACAGATAGAAACGCATTAAAGGAAAAAGCAATTTTATGCATCTTAGATATACCAGAAAAGCATAATGAAAAACCAGTGGACAAAATAGGAGGGTATGCATTTACACGTGCTCAAAATTTAATTAAATTAAAAATAGAAGATTCTATAAAAACAATAGATTCATATTTTGCATTTGCATATACAAATATTACAGA
>Ga0326514_10000539_pt1 | contig 25678 bp, 23 predicted proteins | sample 3_2548_0518_D_FD_203653 | JGI IMG/M metagenome (GOLD analysis project Ga0326514, IMG submission 203653) | Bovine rumen microbial communities from UC Davis, California, United States - 3_2548_0518 | ecosystem: Host-associated > Mammals > Digestive system > Stomach > Rumen | place: USA... | reverse complement strand
TCTGGACAGATGCGGATCTCTTCACAATCAAGAGACGTATCGCATTTACATCAGGTATGGATGCTGCAGCAAAGGCTAAGCTTGTTATTCAGGAAGCTGTTCGTTCTCGTAAGGATTACAGAGGTTCCGGCCAGCCAACTCTGTTCACAACAGAGGACTGGCTCACAGAGATGCTTCTTCTTGAGGATACAAACCAGCACAGACTGTATAAGGATGCCGGTGAGGTTGCTTCTGCAATGCGCGTATCTCGTATTGTTACTGTTCCTATCCTTGAGAATCTTAACAGAGAAGTTCCTCTTGCTGGCGGAACAAGCGAGCAGCGTGCACTTATCGGTATTATCGTAAACCTTGGCGATTATACCGTTGGTGCTGATAAGGGCGGAGAAATCAACATGTTCGATCAGTTCGACATCGACTACAACCAGCAGAAGTACCTGATCGAGACACGTTGCTCTGGCGCTCTTACGGTTCCTTATTCAGCAATCGTACTTGAGTCTGTAACTGCTAATTCTGCAGGCTGATTAAATAACATTATAGGAGGAAATTAATATGGAAAGAGTATTTGACGATGCTAATGACAAGAATGTCGCTTCATACGTTGTTTATGGTAAGGCTTCTGATAGCAAGCTTTATGATTCAACAGCAGAGGACGCTAAACAGATAACTCAGGAAGAGCTTGCAAACTTCTTCTCAAAAGGACGTCTTATCGTAAAGGTAAGTACAGCTTCTTATGCGGTAGTTAAGGTAGCTGCAAACAAGGCTTACACAGTAGATCTTGTATCCGGCACAGTTTCTGTAACTGAGTGGTCTGCAAAGGCTGCTGAGTAATAGGAGAAATTCAAAATGGGTAAAATGTATACGCAGATTGGCTATGCCGAGCAAGTTGAAGTAGAACGCGGTATAATCAAAGAGGAAATAGTCGAGCATCCATACACTGTGGAAGTTATAAGACTCTCTAGGAGGATGGAAAGTTCTGGTTACATTAACAGCAATGTGAATGTCAACAATGAGTTCTCGGTATTAGCTGATCCGTATGCATTGAGCCATTTTCATAACATGCGGTATATAAAACTTTGGGGACAGCCATGGGAAATAAGTACCGTAACAGTTGAGTATCCGAGATTAAAGTTGACAGTTGGAGGAGTGTACAATGGCGACGAGAATGGATCTACAACTTAAACTTGAGGAAATCCTCGGATCTAGCGAAGTATATTTTCAACCTGCTGGAAGCCCTGGAAAAATTGCCGGAGCTCATTACCCGGCTATATTTTACTCGCATGACAAGTATGATACCTCTAAAGCCGATAATACCTCTTATCTAATACATAAGAGATATGCTCTTATATTTGTTTATAAAGAGCCGGAACAAGAGGAAATTATACGAAAACTCCTAGAATTACCAATGTGTTCCCATAGGCAGCATTATGTTTCCGGAAATTTGAATCATGACGCCTTTGGCTTATATTTTTAATGGAGGTAAGCAATGAGTTATTATGTTGTTCATGATGAGCTTTATCATCATGGAATCCTTGGTCAAAAATGGGGTGTGAGGCGTTATCAGAATTCAGATGGATCACTAACTGCTCAGGGAAAGAAAAGATACGGCGGAAATTCTTATAAAGAGCTCACGCCTGAAGGAAAGAAGAAATACAAAACCGATGTCTCAATAACTAGGAAACTAAGAAGTGCTAAGGATTCTGCTGAAACGGCTGACATGTATGCTAAATGGTATAAATCTAAAACACCAACTGGAAAATTTTTCGATAAAACCTCTTATAGGTTTAGTGATTCTAGTTTGGCTTTACAAGATTTTAGAGCATCTAATAGAAATCATGATAAAGCTTCTAAATTGCATGAAAAATTTTATGGAAAAAAATTAAAACCAGATGATTTTGTTGAAGGTTATACAAAAAGCAGAAAACAAATGGCTTCTAATTTTATTGAAAAAGAGAAGGGTGAAAGAGCTAAAGATGTGGCTACATATTTGGCCGTAACAACTGGAAAAGCAGCTGTGGCTTCATTGATAACTGTTCCGACACTTGGAATAGCTTTAATTCCATTACCTATTGTAAATGAGGCATCTTCAAGCAAATACAAAATAAAAGAATAATGAACATCGTTATTCGCTAACACAACTAGTTGTGAATGCGGATGTTAATAACAAAAAAGGAGGACAGATTATGTCTAAGATAGTATGGGACCAGGTTGGTCAGCACTTTTATGAGACTGGTGTAGATCACGCAGTTCTCTATGTTTACGACAAAACACAGAATGCTTACGGTACAGGTGTGGCATGGAATGGTATTACAGGTATTACTGAGAGCCCTTCCGGCGCTGAAGCAACACCTCTGTATGCAGATAACATCAAGTACCTGAACCTCATTTCTACAGAGGAATTTGGTGCTACAATCACAGCTTACACATATCCTGATGAGTTTGCTGTATGTGATGGTTCGGCAGAACTTGCTACAGGCGTAACGATCGGTCAGCAGGGTCGTACCATGTTCGGTCTTGTTTACAGGACTGTTGTTGGTAACGATACTCTTTCCAACGACTATGGTGACAAGCTTCACCTCATCTACAACTGCCTTGCAGCTCCTTCTGAGAAAGCATACTCAACAATCAACGATTCTCCGGAAGCAATCGAGTTCAGCTGGGAAGTATCTACAACACCTGTTGAAGTTACCGGTAAGAAACCTACTGCTTCTCTCACGATCGATAGGAAGAAGGCAGATCCTACAAAGCTTGCTGCTCTTGAGGATTATCTGTTTGGTACAGATGCTACTACCGATCCTACTCATGATGCAACAGATCCTCAGCTCGCTCTTCCTAACAAGGTTGCTGAGTTCTTTGCAACTGCAGCTGCAGGCTGATTAACAACTGAATAAATGTGAAAATCAACTACGTACTAGGGAGATTCCCAGATACGTGCCGTTACAGGCGGCATTTATATTTTAACATTCCACAAATGAAAGGAGAACATTATGTTAGTTAAGGAGATTACTTACAAGGATTTCAATGGTACCGAGAGGAAAGAAGAGTTCATGTTTGACCTCAGCAAGGCAGAACTTCTTGAAATGGAACTGTCTACAAATGGCGGTCTTGAGCAGCACATAAATAAGATCGTATCAGCTCAGGATGGTCCGGAACTGTTTAAGCTTTTCAAAGAGCTTATTCTTAAGTCATATGGTGAGAAGTCAGCCGATGGAAAGCGCTTCATTAAGTCGAAAGAACTTAGTATCCAGTTTTCACAGACTCCGGCATACTCAGAGCTTATGCTGGAGCTTATATCAGACGCTAATCTTTGTGCTGAGTTCGTTAAAGGTATCGTTCCCGCGGATATAAGCGAAGCTGCAGCAAATGCTAAGGCTGGCATCGAGACTGCAAATGTAGTTCCGATCGATTCCGCGAAGTAAGATAGATATAGAGGAGAGTAAGAATGCTTAAGCTTTACATACCACCTTCGCCGGGTAAGGAATATTGGGATGCAAATAAGCGCGAGTTTATATACTCAGAACCATTTGAAGGGTATACGTTAGAGCTTGAGCATTCTCTTTACTCAATTTCAAAATGGGAAGAAAAATGGTGTAGAACCTATCTTTCTAAAGAACAAAAGACGGAGGAACAAATCATAGATTACATAAAATGTATGACAATGACTAAAAATGTTCCTGATGAAGTATATGAAAATTTTTCAGATGAAAATTATGAAGAGGTGACTAAATACCTTAATGCTAAACATACCGCTTGTAAAACAAAAAGTAACAAGAAAGAGGGGCAAAGTAGCTATAGAGGCTCTATGTGCGCAGAAGAGATATATTCTAATATGGTTCTTGCGCAGGTTCCTTTCGAATGCCAATACTGGAATTTGGATAGGCTACTTTCATTACTCGAGTGTGTTGGTATGAAGAATAATCCTCCGAAGAAGATGTCACAGAGGGAATTGATGGCTCGTAATAGTAAGCTAAATGCTGCTAGAAGAGCAAAGCATCATACCAGGGGGTAGTTATGGTACATAATCCTGTAATAAGTTTTCAAGTTCATGGTGACTTTAATAAGTTAGATGGATTTTTGGAAAAGATGAAAGAAGGTATGAACGTCGGAATACTCGATAAGTATGGTAAAATAGGCGTTGATGCGCTTCGTTTGTACACCCCTAAAGATACTGGTTTAACATCAGAATCTTGGAAATACAGGATAGTGAGAAATTCACAAGGAACGGCCATAGAATGGTATAATACAAATGTACAGGATAATGTACATGTGGCTGTTGTATTACAATACGGACACGCAACAAAATCTGGAACTTTTATAGAAGGAATCGACTATATTAATCCGGCTATGAGACCAGTTTTTGAGGAAATAGCAACAAAAGCTTGGAAGGAGGTGACGACTGAATGAGCACACTTGTTGATGAGAAAATTGTGTCGATGAAATTTGACAGTGCTCAGTTTGAACGAGGAGTTCAGTCCGCAATACAGTCGACAAATAATCTTAAGAAAAATTTGAATTTCGACGATACAGCGGAGTCTATGTCAGAGCTTTCTAGAGCTGCTGGTAAAGTAAATATGAACCCGCTTCTCGATTCTATAAAATCGGTAGGCGATAGTTTTAATGCTGCTGGCATAATAGCATTCTCGGTAATCAATAGAATGACTAATGCAGCAATAGATGCCGGTGTTAAGATCACAAAAGCTTTGACTATAACGCCAATGACCACTGGTTTGAATGAATATGAGCTTAAGATGGGTTCTATTCAGACAATCATGGCATCGACAAAAAAACCTCTTGCAGAAGTAAATGAAAAACTTGATGAGTTGAACGAATACTCTGATAGAACTATTTATTCATTTGCAGATATGACACAAAACATTGGTAAGTTCACCAATGCTGGTGTAGATCTTGGCGTTGCTGTAAATGCAATGAGAGGTTTGATGAATGAGGCTGCTTTGTCTGGTGCAAATGCGGCTGAAGCATCTAGAGCTATGTACAACTTGGCTCAGTCAATTTCTATGGGTTATGTCCAGCTTATAGACTGGAAATCGATAGAAAACGCTAATATGGCTACTTTGGATTTCAAGCGAAATTTGGCAGATATGGCAGACGAACTTGGAGTTGCAAAGAAGATTGGCGATGATATGTATGCTGTTGGTGATAAGACATACACTATACAGCAGTTATTTAAAGATGGTCTTAAAGATCAGTGGTTAACTACTGATGTCTTGACCAAAACATTAGCTAAGTACCAGGATGAGAGTACTGATCTTGGTAAAAGCGCTTATGCGGCTGCACAGGATTTGAAGACGTTCACACAGATGGTAGATACTCTTAAAGAGGCTATGCAGTCCGGTTGGGCTCAGTCTTGGCAGTTGATATTTGGTGACTTTGAAGAAGCTAAAAGACTGTGGACAACAGTTGGTAATGCTTTAAACGGCCTTATAGGTCAGATTGACAGCTTCAGAAATAAAACTTTGGAAATAGCTAATGCTCTCGGAATGAGAGAAAATTTGCTACAGTCTTTCATGAACATAATGACCGCGTTTGGTCAGGTTTTATATTCTATAAAAGAAGCGGCTGATGCTGCTTTTGGCGGCGATACTTTTAAAGGTGCTAAAAGTTCTATGTCTTTCTTTGCTGGAATCTTGTTAAGGATTTCTGAAGTAATAAGAGACATAACTGAAAAACTTGTAATGAATAAGGATGCACAGCAGGATATTATAACGATATTAACTGCTGTATTTTCTGTTATTAGAGTTCTTTGGGATACGACAAATGATCTATATAGTGTTGTGGCCGAATTATTTGGAGTCACAATGCCAATGGGTAAATTCCTTAGAAAACTCGTCGTGATATTAGCTAAGCTGGTTATTGTTATAACTGCTATCATTTCTAAAACCAAAATAATTTCTGGCTCTCTTAAATTAATCGCCGCTACGATAGGTTTAGTGGCTGCTGGAATCGGATTTTTGGTTATGGAAGTAATAAATCTGCTTGATAATCTTCCGTCTCTTGAACAGATATTTACAGGAATAACTGACGGAATACTAAAATTGCATAGGACGTTAAGTGCGTCTAGCAATCCGATAATACAACTTATAGAAAAGGTATTTATATTTCCTTTCTACATGATGATGAAAGTATGGCAGCTTGGTTTTTATGATATAGGCCAGTTACCGAAACTTTTAATAAATTACTTTAAGGATTCGTTTAGAATTCTTAAAACTACTATACGTTCTTGGTTCGATGGTGATTCATTTGAGATGTTTGCACCAATAAAGAATGTGTTCTTAAGTCTTGCTGAGTTTATAGGAAGATTCAATTGGAAACAGGCATTAAAAGTTGGCGGTTTTATGTACATGCTGACTTTTATGACAACGATGGTAATAAATATTACTAAGCTTATAGATGTATTCTACAGCTTTGGATCAACTATAAGAGTACTTGGAAAAGCATTATCTGATGTAATGAGGTCAATGTCGAACTTCATAAATGCTCAGGCATTTGATATGTTTGTGGATTCTATGAAGAAAGTTGCTATAATTGTAGTAGCTATGGCCGGCTTGTCATTAGTGTTTGGTCTTCTTAAAGAAGATTCGTTTAATAGAGCTATGGTAGCTCTTGAAAGATTGGCATTAGTTGTTGGAACTGCAGCAGCTGTAATAATGTCAATTTATTATATTATGACAACTATTAAAACCATTGGTAGTGCTTCTTCGGTTAATAGTTTTTCTGATGCGATAGCCGCAATTGGTAAATCATTTGTTGCTGGTTTATCAAAATCTATGAAAATTTTGGCAAATGGTTTAGCGTTTGAACATATATTATTTGGTATAGCTGCAGCTATGGTTGCTATAGCTACTTCATTTGGTATAATAACAGATGCTTTGATGAAATGTGACCCGACTAAAATAAATACAGCTGATGTAGTGTATGTATTGATAGGAACATTGGCAATCGCATCGAGCTTAATGGCTGCGGCGTCACATGTTGGTAATCCATTAGTTATGGATGCTATTACGATGAACCTTATTGCTATGGCTAGTTCAATAATGATATTAGCTAAAGGATTTGAGCTTTTTGGTCAGATAGATCTAGATGCTATAACACTCGGTTTGACATCATTAAGTGCAGTAGCTGGTATAACAACTGTTATGGCAATAGCTGCTAGTAAGTTTCCTACGGATTATAGATCTTTATTAGGAGCATCAGTTTTACTTGTATCGTTCGGTGGAGCTTTAATAGTTCTTTGCGAATCGATAAAGTTTGTGCATAATGTTTTAGCAACTGCTGGACTTGGACGATTCATAGCAGATCTGTTTGCATTAAATGCAATGATGCTTTCGTTCTCTTTGGCTATAATGTTAGTGTCATTCACTGTAAGAGGATTTAGTAAAACAGCGTATGACTCTGGTCATATTATGGCAGGCGCTGCAAATGTTCTGTCATCTCTTGGAATGGCTGCTGTAATCTTATCAATGGCAGCTGCAATAAGAGTTCTTGTTGATGCTGTTCAGTCAATTGGTATGACTGATGTAGAAATAATTCAAAATGGATTGTATTATATGACAATAATACTTTCCGAATTCGCTTTGTTTATATTTGTCATATCCAAAACAGTAGCTTCGTCTGTTAGAAGTGCTGGTGGATATTTCCTTGGTATAGCGCTTATAATACCTTCTATAGCTTTTGCTATAGAAAGGATACAGGATATAGACTGGCAGAAAGCAGTTGCTGATATTTTGGCAATGTCTGCAGCTATAATAGCTATGGGCGCATCTATAAGACTTGCAAGCGGAATTGATGGTAAAAAGAACATGAAAGCATTTGCTGGAATGTCTTTGTCAATAGCTGCAATAAGTCTTTCATTAATAGCATTTACTTATGTAGATGGAGATAAACTTTGGAAAGGTGCTGTTGCATTTAGTGCTTCGGTGGCATCTGTTGGATTAATGTTTGAAGGTCTTTCTAAGATAAGAAGTACCAAAACTACATTAATTGCGGTTGGATCGATAGCATTAATACTTGGTGCTATACTAGTAACTGGTAAGATGGCATCAGATCCAAAAGTTATGTCTGGCATATTTGCAATGTCTGTAGTTGCTACGAGCCTTATATTGGCATTATCTATATTTTCTCGTGCCGTTTCTGCAACGACAAGCATAAATAATGATGCTGTAAAGAACATAAGTGCATTAATAGCCTCTCTTAGTGTTATGATGCTGTCAATAGCATCTTCTGCAGCTTTAATCGCATCTTATGATGCTGGAAGATCTGTTGTAGTTATACTCGCTGCTCTGTCATATATGATGGGAGTAACAATTGGTATAACTGAGTATTCAAAAGCAACTAGCAAAACGTTGACGCCACTTCAAGCTAAAAAGATGACTGCTCAAATGGCGGCCATTTCAGTTATAATAGGGGCTATGAGTGCATTGGCATTAGCTCTGTCGGTAGGAAGTAAATTTGCAAAAGGCAATATTTCTACGATAATACAGCTTGGACTTGTAATGAGTGCTTTAACAGTTCTCATGTTTGCAATTGCTGCATTTATGTCTAAACATGCGCAATTCCAGTCTAATAAGAATGAGAGCATGGCCGATTCTTTGAAATCGATTGGTATGGTTCTTCTTGCAATGGCTGCTGTTATGACAGTAATAACTGCTTCTGCAGCTGTTATAAGTCACTATGATTTGGTTGACGAAGTTTGTCTCTTAGCAGCTGCATTTGGTGTACTTGGTGGTGCAGTAGCTGCAATGATGATTGGAGTGAATAAGACTAAAGATATAAAAGGCGAGAATCTTGCTGTTTTATATTCCGTTATGGCTGGTATGGTAGTACTTGCTGTTGGCTTGTCTGCCCTTGCAGTATGGCTTAATTCTAGTGAAGGAAGTGTTGGCAAACTTTGGAATCTTGTTGGAGTTTGCACGGTTATCGCTGGTGTAATAGTCGGACTTGGTTACGTTCTTAAAGAATTTGAGAGAACCTACTATGCTGATTTTGGACAAGTATTTAAGAAATTTCTTGGAATAGCAGGCGTTTTAGCAGGTATGGTTGGATTGATAGGTGGATTCACAATAGCATTCCAGGCATTTAATGTAAGTTGGGGTACCGTTGGAAGAATCGCAACGGTTGCTGCAATTGCTGTTGACATAATGTTAGCTGTTCTTGGATTCTATGAAATACTTTGGTTCTTAGCAGACAAGAATGCCAAAACAGTCGATTCTGATCTCAAAAAGAAGTACGAAAAGTATCAACAGCTAATCAAAATGATACGAGAAGTACTTGGTTTAATAGGAATTAGTTTAGCTGGTATAGTTGCTGCATCAGTAGCATTAACTAAATTTGGAGTAAGTGTAAGCACATTTGCATCAGTTGCTGCCGTAATGCAGGCATTCTTTTCCTCGTTAGTAGCACTAGTTTATGTCATGGTAAGACTTACCAAGACAGTTACTATAAACGATGATACAATTAAAGATCTTGGAAAATTTGGAATAATAATAGGCGCAACCGGAGCCGTTATGATGAGCTTAACAGCTGGTTTAGCCGTGTTATCAAAATTTATGCCAGATACTAGCGCAATAACTAAAATCGTTGCCTCGATGTATGCACTTGCATTAGCTTTGTCTGGAATGGCTGTGCTGTTCTGGGCAATTGGCGAATTAATGAAAGTTGGAGGCGGTGCCGGAGCTATATCTGCATTATTTGGTTTAGTTGCAATAACAGCATCATTTTATGCAATATCTGTTTTAGCAGCCGGTATGAATTGGTTAGTTGCTAAGTACAAGGATACTATAAGTGATTGGATGCCATTCATAGAAAGCATGACCTCAGCCATGCTCATGCTTGGTTTATTTGCTTTAACGGCGTCAATGAGTGGTGTAGCATTGGCTACTTCCGCGATTGCTCTCGTCGCTGGAGCTGTATTTTCTCTAGCGTTAAGATTATTCTTAGCTGCTTTTTCTGTTGTTTATGAAAAGCATGATGGAAATATAGAAGGATACAGAGAGTTTGCTAACAACCTTATGCATATGATGTTATCTTTAGCTCCTGTGTTTATAGCAGCTGCTGCGTTATCATTTGTATCTGGACTGGCAACAATTGGTATAATTTCTGGAATAGTAACATTAACTGCTATGGCCACTTTTCTTTTGGCTTTTAGCGCTATAGTAGCGATACTTAATTATATTGGAATAGATGCTGGATGGATGCAAATACTTAGTAATTTTGCATCTGGTGTTACAAAGATGGCTACATCTTTAATACCTGCGTTTGCAGCTTTATCAGTTCTTGGAGTATTTCTTCCAAGTGTGTTATTATCTATACCTGCTATAATAGCTGGAACAGGAGCAATAACTACTCTTATACTTTCATTGACTGCAGTTTCCGCAATGGTAAATGTATGCGGTGATAGTATAAATGATCTTGCCGATTGGCTCATAGACCTTGGTGATAAACTTGGAAATAAAGTAATGAATGCACTTAATAATGTGGCTGCATTCTTAACAAAACTTGGTAAAGCAAACTTATTCAAATTAATTGGTGCTTCAATAGTTGGTGCATCTGCAATGAAGATATTCAAGGTATACACTGGTAAAGGCATGTTTGCTACAATCGGTGAAGGTCTTGGAGATTTTGCTACATCAATGGCTGATTTTGTTAGAGAAGCTAATAAAATTGGAAGTTGGGAAAGAGCTGATAAAGCAATAGACTTTCTTGGCACAGTAATAGATAAGGTTTCAAATCTTAGACTTTATGAAGGATCTCTTCTTGGTTTACTGTTTGGAAACAACGATTTAAGAAAACTCGCACTTGGACTTAGCCAGTATGCTGAAGAAATGTTTGATGATGGTGGCTATATAGATCTTGTGTCACATATTAGTCCTAACGTTTTCGATGAAAGCAGTTCGGCTGTAAGAGCGATCGAGTTTTTAAAGACTATAACTAACGCTATGTCTGGGTTCAAATGGACTAGTGGATCTGTCATTGGAACATTATTTGGTAGTAATGATTTTAGTGACGTTGGTGATGCTTTATGGGATTATTCATATGGCTTGTACTATTTTGCTCAAAATGCAAATCTTATAGATGAAAGCTCTTATGACGCAATGGAAAGAGCTGTAAATTTCTTACCTAAAGTAAGTTTGGCATCTCTTTTATCTTGGGATACAAAAGGAAGCGTGCTTGGATTCTTACTTGGAAATAATGATTTCGGTCACTTTGGGGAATCATTAAGACTTTACGGCTTCGGTTTAGCTCAGTTCTCAAAGTTGGTTGACGGTATAACTAACTGGGAAGAAATGGATAAGAGTCTCGATTTCCTTGTTAGACTTTCTAATATAGGCTTTGAGATAACTCTTAATGTAATTAAATCACTTGGTTTAATGCTTATAGCTGTCGCTGGTGCTATAGCACTTTCTTTGACATTGATATTTGATTCAATATCGAAAATTGTTGAAGATAATAGGAAGACATTTGATACAATAATCGATTACTGTCATCAGTTACTTGAAAACGGTCTTCAGGATGTATTCGACTTACTCGGACAAACAATTGGAGACACAGAATGGGTTAAAACAGCAAGCGATGGAATTACAGAAGTTGCAGATGCATTTACTGAATTTAATAAATCCCTTACTGAATTAATAGAAACTGTTGAGGACTTCGCTTCTAAAGTATTCGACAAACTTGATATTTGGGGATCAAAAATAGATTCGTTTAAAGATTCTATAAATGAATTACTTGAACCTCTCAGTAACTACGTTGATTTAATGAAAAGCATCGGTGTAACTGGATTAAATAGCCAATACATACAATCAACCGCACAAGAAGCAACAACGGATGTATTTAGTTATTTATTTGGGGATCCAGAAGATATTCCACAAAAAGCAAAAACTTTATGGGATAGTCTATGGAATAGTGGAAAAGAATCTGCCGAAAAAGCTGCAGATGAAACTGGTGATACTTATTTAACTGCGTTTTCAAATAAACTTAATGGATCGCATGGAACAGGCGGAGGAATGCCTGGTGCGCTTGGTTCTATATACATGGATCCTAAATTTGTACAGGGTTCTAAACTTGCTGGAATAGAATTTCAGAGAGCTTTCAATGATGGAAAAGCTAGTGAAGAATTAACTGGTTATGAGAAAGCTAGACAGAAGCAAGCTGAGTACATAGAAGAACAGAAGGAAAATGCAGCTGCTGCTGGTGCTGAAACTGGTGGCGGTTTCATGAGTACTTTACTTTCTGCTATCTCAACTGGTTTACAGACTTTAAGCAATAAACTTCCTAAAAGTTGGAAACGTGCTATAGAAGGATTCCTTGGGATGAAAGAAGGGGACTTCGATGCTGGTGTTAGTATAATAACTAATGCGATAAACACGTTTAAGAAAGAAGGTTTTGAAGGAGGTTTAGATTCATTAGGTAAATCCATATTTGGTGAAGATGCATTTTCTGGACTGAAAACAACATTTAGTCAAATAACAGGCGAAGACCCTCTTGGTTTGAATGGCGATAATGATCCTCTTGGACTTGAAGCAGCTAATGAAAAAGCTGACGAAGAAGAGAGTAAGCGTCTTCTTAGTGAAAGTCAGTATTGGGCTGATTTGTTAGAGATTAGAAAGAATGGCGCTGATGGATGGAAGTACCAGGATGTGGATCTTGCCGATTTTCAGCAGCAGATCCTTGATGATACTAAGTCCATGTATGATGATTATTTCAGTGGTCTCGAGAATTCGTATAATTCATTCCTTGGCAGCAACATTTTCGGTGCTGTTGATATGGGCTTTGACCCGGAGAATCCATTTACCAAGGATGAAATGTTTGGAAATCTTCAGGATCAGATAACTCAGCTCGATCGTTACACAAATGTAATGAACAGTCTGAATGACAGAATAGATACCGACGAACTTCGTGCTACAATTAACGCAATGGGCGTCGATTCAATCGAAGAACTTGAGACACTTAATAGCCTTAGCGAGGCTGAATTAGATAGTTATGAAGCAATGTATGTTTCCAAGATGGAAGCCGCACACAGAGCTGCTGTTGCTGCAAATGATCAGAGCTATAGAGACACTGTCGATGGTATAAATAAGCTTATTGGTACGAGTCTCGATGGTGATGCTATCATGCAGATGTTTGATGGAACTATGGCTTCGTTGGATAACATAGTTGGTGCTAATCAGGTCAAAATGGCTAGTATAGGTACCGATATAAATGCTGGTATAGCTGAAGGAATGATAAGTCCAGAAGGTATGCAATACATAAAAGATGGATCATTTTCTATAGCTGATGGCGTTGAGAGTTATACTAGAGAAGGTTTAGTTTCTGCTTCTCCGTCCAAACGAATGATACCAGTAGGTGAAGACATTGTTAAAGGAATAAATGTCGGTATGACAGATTCCACATCTACAACTGGAATTAATGCTTCAGCAGCACTCATAGCTGCATGGTATGAATCAGAATTTAAATCAAAGAGAGCTGGTTTCTTTGAAGCTGGTGAATATTTGATGAGAGGACTTATAGCTGGTATAGACGAAGGTAAATCTGGTGTTTATGCTGCAATTAGAGATCTTGCCCATAGACTAAATGAACAGTTTACAACTGAACAGGAAATTGAGTCACCTTCCAAAGTATGGATGGAATATGGTAAGTATATCGACGAGGGTCTTGCAAATGGTATTCTTAGCAATACTGGAACTGCAGAAGATGCTGTTCACCGTATGTCATCACAGACATTAGGTATAATGCAGAATGCAATGAGTTCAGCATATGATGCAATGAACTCAGAGTCAGTTCCTGCAATAACGCCTGTTGTTAATATGAATAAACTTCAAAATGGATTACGTACTATGGATACTGCTCTTGCTGCACAGCGGTCATATCTCATGGCTAACGCGGCTAATGCAAGTATCGATACAAGTGTGCATAAAGAAGTTAGCATAAACAACCAGGCTGCAGTAGATGCGATAACTAGATTGAACGGGGATATTCTTAACCTCGGTGATAGGCTGGCTAATATGCAGATTATGCTTGACACTGGCATAGTTGCTGGTCAGATGGCTCCGGCAATGAATTCGGAGCTTGGAACAATAATGTCAAGGAGTATACGAGAAGGAGTAGGGTGATGTATCATTCTTTATATTTTGTTAAGTTAGACAAAGACGAAGGAATAAACACCTTTGATGAGTGGCACATTGTCCCTGACTCTAGGCCTCTCTTCACGCCCCCAACAGTCAGGACCGAGTATGTAACAATACCTGGTTCTATGGGGGCACTTGACTATACAGGAGTGCTCACGGGGTCAGTTCAGTTTGATGACAGAACTGGCTCCTGGACATTCTATGTATTAAATGGGTATCAGGAATGGTTTCAATTGTATTCACAGATACTCAATTATATTCAGGGAAAGAAATTCAGAATTTGGCTCGAAGACGATCCAAATCATTATTATATAGCAAGGTTGACAGTAGACAAATGGGACTCCAAGAAAGACTGGTCACAAATAAGGATCAGTTATGTGGCAGACCCTCAAAGATATGAAGGAGTTAATCCATGTATTACGCCCTAACATTCGAGTCTATTGATGACCCGACAATACGATACAATACGTATGAAGATTGGAAAATTGTCCCGTCTTCAAGGCCACTAATAGAGCCTCCGAAAGTTAATACAAAGTATGTAAAAGCTACAGGAGCAAGTGGTTCAATTGACCTCACAACAATAAACTCAATTCGTCCGACTTATCAATCGAGGCAAGGAAGCTGGGATTTCTATGTCCTTAATAACTTGTTTGATGACGATAATTATGATGAATGGTTTGTTAGATACGAAGATATTATGCAAGCAATCCATGGTAAGAAATTTAAAGTGTTTTTGGAAGATGACACGGAATACTATTGGATTTGCAGGCTGGCAGTAAAAGAATGGAAATCGCCAAAGGATTATTCGAGAATACAGATAAACTATGTTGCAGAACCATATAAGTATCCTGTTAACACAGATACAAGTACTGCAGAATGGAAATGGAAAGAGCTGTTTGGTAACATCATTTACTATGGTAAGTTCCACGTTGCAACGAGTAAAGCTCGTAATCTGATCAATCCGGAAGACATAAATAAGTCAGTAGATGTGTACACAACCACCGGAACAACTATTCAGTTTCCTGATGGAACATCCGTTGCGCTTGGTGTTGGATCGACCCCTGCAGCTTTTGAAATAGAGCCCGGAGATAACCATATGATATTTGTGTCTGGCGGTGATGTAACAATAAGTTATGAGAAAGGACCTAGTCTATGATCTACACAGTTAAGATGCAGGCTGATAGGACCCAGCAGTGGGTTGATATTTATGGTCCTAGTAAAGAACTTTCGCTACTTAGCCCAAAGGTTAAAGTAGAGTTGAACTCGGCAGGGTCATTTACGTTTGTACTCCCCCCAAATCACACGTATTATTCCCTGCCGAAGATTCTTCTTACTAACGTAGCCGTTTGGGAGGAAAATACATTGATATTCTTTGGAAGAGTATCGGAGATAGAGGTTGACTTCTACAAACAGAAGACAATTCATGCAGAGGGGGCTTTGGCATTTCTGAATGATACGATTCAGAGACCTGCTGAGTTTGATCCGACTACTATAAGTTCATTTGTCAATTATATTATTGGCAAACACAATGAACAAGCTCCATCAGATAGACAATTTATAGTTAGAAACATAGATTCGAACATAGGTAGTAAGTCTGTATATAGAAAATTGGATTACGAGACAACATTTGATGCTCTGAAGAAGATGTGTTTGGAAGCCGAAGGTGGTTATATTTTTATAGAGACTGTAATAGACTCTACAACAGGTCAAAGCTATTTATATTTGGATTGGCTTGAAGGTATAAACACACTCGGAAATGAGCCGATACAGTATGCTGTGAACTTAGTTGATTTGAAGCAGACGTATGGTGTCGATGATTTGTATACGGCTGTTATACCACTTGGAAAAGAGATAAATGACGAAAAATTAACTATAGAGTCTGTTAACAGTGGGCTTGACTATTTATTAGCAGATCAGACAGTTATTAACGAATTTGGAGCGATCTATCATGTCGAAACTTTTAACGACATAGATGATCCAACCAAGCTTAAAGCAGAAGGTCAGGCATGGCTTGCTAGACAGAACTTTGATGCATTTGCGGTTGATGTATCTGCTGCGGAGTTACATTTCATAAACAGCGATTATGCAGCTTGGAAGATTGGGCAGAAGATAAGAGTTCTATCAGTGCCACATATGATTGACAAAATACTACCGTTAACAAAACTCGACATAGATTTGTCAAAGGCTGTTAAACAGGTAACCGTCGGTACGAAGAAGAAAGAAACATTGACTGAGATCTATAAGGATAAGACGAAGGAGTATGTGAAATGAGCGAGTTGTATCATCATGGTATCCTCGGCCAAAAATGGGGTGTCCGTCGATTTCAAAATAAAGATGGTTCTTTGACTGCTGAAGGTAAAGAAAGGTATATGTATGCCAATCGAGCTAGAAGAGCTTTTAAAACAAAAGCAGATATGGATCGTTTGTATAATACATTATCTAAGGAAGATAAGCGTTTGCTTGGCGATGATAATAACTCAAAAGAATGGCTCAAGGCAGAAGAAGGCGAATACGTAGTAAAGCGTTTTATAAAAAGATACGGAGACGTTCCCGTAGCAGCTCTTGATATTATGACAACTACTAAAGAAGGAGAACTTACAGTAGCAATCATGACCGATCCTAAGCATAGAGGAGCTGGGGAAGCTGCTAAGTTAGCTGAAAAGGGACGAAAATGGTTTGACAAGAATGCTGACAGACTTAATGCTACGGAACTAAGTTGGGGTGCTTATGCGGAAAACAAGGCTTCCAGGCACATAGCCGAGAAAACCGGTTTCAAATACAATAAACGAGCTAGTGATGATGAATGGTCAGTATACGATTACAAACGTAAGTGAGGAAATTCAAAATGGATACTTTACAGACATATATAGACCAGCTTGACGATGCTTCAAGAGGTAAAGAGGTTAAGAAAGCTCTAATAGATCTTCTAAATTTTGCTAATGATATGACTGGAGATGCTGACACTTTAGAAGGTCATCATGCTGGATATTTCCTCAGCAATGAAGATTGGACAGAAATGAACAAAATCGTAAAATGGATACGAAAGAACATGAACGGACTTAATGGCGAATACCTAACCACCGACGAAGGTATTCATAGAGTAAAATATGAAGGGAGTTTTATACCATGGGAGACGTAGCTGAGTTAGTTGATGTTGAAACAATTGCAGAAAAACTTGAATATTTGTATGGAACAAAACAAGAGATAGCTGACGCAATAAATGAAGTTGGCGAAAGTCAAGGAGTGTCTGTTACATCGGCTGATACTTTTAGGTCATATGCTGATAAAATACGTTCGCTTGGAGCAGCTGAAGTCGGTAAAATAAGTGTACGAACAACACCATTATATGATTCTGAATTAGGAAGCTATCAGAAATTTGAAGCTCCTGAAGGTAAAGTTTGGAAAGAAGTTTACGTGCACATTGATGCTTGGTCGGCGGTAACTCAGGATATTGATCCGCTTATAATAAGCGAAAACGGATACTATGACATAAACGATGTGTCGGCTTCTAAGTTTGCATTCTCTGAGGTGCAGAATCCAAGCGGTAATCCAAAAGAAAAGCATTATTATGAGAAGTACCAGAACCAGTATGTACCTTCCGAGGATACAAGCGTAGTAGAAGGAAAAACATACTACGTAAAAGATAGGGAAAAAGAATACGAGGTTGCTTCTTCTTTTATAATTAATGTTCAAAGAAATTCCGCAGCACCTTTTACTTGTGAATTTTTAGATGAGAATGAGAATGTTATTGAAACACATAATGACATACCTTATGGCGGATGGTGCCAGTTTGAAGGAGATACACCAGTATCAAAAACAGGTTTAGCATTTCAGGGTTGGAATCCAGCTCCTAACAACATTCAATCGAATAGAAAATGTCATCCCATATTCTACACTCCAAGAAAGAGTTCTGATGAATGGGGACAGTCTTGGGCTGAGATTGTTGTTGATCACGGAGCTAACATGCCAATTGGTGCATGGAAAGCATTGCCACTTAAAGATAATAAGGTGACCATAAATGGAGTTGACATAGAAATCCCACAAATAGAAATGATGAAAGTGTATAATGGAGAAGATGTATCGACGTCATCATTCTTGTCAAGAGGTCTTGTATGGTTTGGAGATTATTGCGAGAATGCTTGGGATTCTACGCCTCAAATGTGGACTGGCTATGCGGACTTTTCAGAAGGAGCTGTATATAATCATGAAGTTAATGGCCAAAAATTCCATACATGTAACGAATTCTTATTGGTGTTATTTGATCTATTGCCAGATTACATACGGCAATTTGTAGTTCCAGTAACAAAATATTCAACCACTATGTTATGTCCTGGCTGCACTGACTACTCAAGAATGACAGCAATGCAACAGTACATGTGGATACCATCGGCTAGAGAACTCGGAGCGACCGAGATATTAGCAAGTGGTTACGCATTTGGGCCAACTAATATGGTAGCGGATAGAGGACCTGTTTATTCGGATGCGTTTCCAGATCAGGCATCAAGAGTTAAGTTACTGAATGGCAATCCTAGCGAGTATAGATGCAGAGAAATGCTAGACTATGGCGGTGGTTCTGCTATAAAAGTTGCTGGGGTTGGCAACGAAGGATCGTGGAGAAATAATGCTAGTCATCTGTTTTCAATGGTAGGTTTCTGTTTATAAAGGAGAATTCAAAATGGCAGACATATCAGCATATTTAAGGACTATACGAGAGGCCGAGAAAGGCGAAGCTGTTAGAGACGCCATAACCGGAGCTCTCAACGACATGAACTTAATAGGTGGAAATGCTTCAACTCTGGACGGGCATCCAGCATCATATTTCGCCACAGCAAGTCTATTTAATGCATTAATTGGACAAGTGGGAGAAGTTGATGACGTACTTGTTGCTATTGAAAATGGTCTCAATGCACTTAAGTACGATATGGGCAACTACACTCTTAGTGGTGAAGGTGGAACATTTACTGTAGATTGTACTGGGATAAAAGGATACGATAACCTAGATACAAGCAAATTCTATTTCGAATTAACTGGAGCTGGTGGTTCTAAACCGTCTGGCAGTTGGACTCCAACACAATCATACGACAGTTCTACTGGTATATTTACTTATACATGGGGTGCAATGAGTGCCGATGTATATGTAAAACTTTGGGTTGTTAAGCCTACTAAGACTGCAATTGGAACAGCTGTTACTGAGTTATATGTTAATGGAAATGGAAGGTATGATGCTGGCGAACATGCTGCATATAACCCAGTAATAGTTAATGTGCCAAACCCAATAGCTACAGAAACACTTAGACAAGAATTTACTAGGAATGGCCATTTTATAGTAAATCCTAGGTATGGATATACGTTTGATGAGGCTATTATTGATGTAAATGTCGACAGAGATGTTAAGAAATTAATTTCTCAAACGTTTAGTCAAAATGGAGTATATAGAGCTATTGACGATGAAGCAGATGGCTATAAAGTAGTTACAGTCAACGTGAGCCCAAAAATACTCATAGATAACAAACGCATAACGTCTAATGGTAGGTTTAGGGCTATAGATGACGGCGGAGATGGCTATGTAGATGTACAAGTTAATGTTCCTCCTGATGCTGATTTAGGAAATAAGTCTATAGGAAAGAATGGAACTTATCTTGCTGAAGACGATGATCTTGATGGTTTTAGTTCAGTAACTGTAAATGTTCCAGAGCAAGTTCTTGGGGCTAAGACAATAACTGCTAACGGTACTTACGATCCACTTGACGAAGATCCTAAACTTGATGGTTATAGCATGGTAACCGTAAATGTTCCACACACTTCCGCAGTGGTTGGTGCTTTAATAGTGAGCCAAAATGGAACTTATAGAGCATCACAGGATAACTACGACGGATACGACGTTGTAACTGTTAATGTTGAAAGTGGTAGCGGAGGCGGCGAATTCGATCCAGATGATTATACAACCTATATTGAATCAGACGCTAATTCATGGATTGACATCGGTTATAAGGTTAAAAACAATAGCCGTTTCGAAATAGTTGCTGATGTTAATAGCAATAACTCGCAATATGCTGTACTATGCGGTGTAAGAGCTAACGGTCAGGATACTAATACAAACGGATTTTTTGTTTTTACTAAATACAATGGACGTGACAAATGCTCAATAACATTCGGTTCAACTCGTACTGATATAAACCAAGATGGTGTAAACATGGCTGATTATTTTTACGATCGTAAGTCAATGTACACAATAAAAAAGAATACGGCAACGATCGATAATGGTGATGAAAAGATAGCAAATGTTATTCTTAATCAGCAATATACAGTTACTGAAGATTATTCTGTTTATATTTTCAGTTTGAATCAGTCTGGTTCGGAGTATGGAAGTGTTACAAGGTGCCTTGCAAAATTATACGCTTTCAGTATTTACGAAGGCGATAATCTTGTCATGGATTTGGTACCGTTCCTTGATGGTAGTACACCATGTTTGAAAGATAAAATAACTGGTAATATGTACTATAACTCCGGAAGCGGAACATTAACGTATGGCGAAGATAATTAAAGAAAGGAGAATTCAAAATGGATAACAAAATGTATGACATTCTTAAGTGGATTGCTCAGATTTTGCTCCCTGCATTGGGTGCTTTGTACTTTGCATTGGCATCTATATGGGGTTTACCGTATGCTGAGCAGATTGTAGGCACAATAACGGCCGTAGATGCGTTTTTAGGTGCTATATTGGGTATTAGTACGTATATGTACAATAAAAAACGCATAGCGGGCGAAATTGATGAAAATAAGGAGGTACAGTCCAATGAGTAGGAGAGGTAAATTCATGGGAATGGAAGTAGTTGATCTCGATAAAGGCGAAAAACAGAAAGGCAGTCTCGCTGAGAAGATCGAAGAATCAAATCCCGAAATTTCCCCGGAGGAAAAAGTCGAGAAAAAGTCTGTATACGGCGTAGTAACAAATTGTGAAATGCTCAATCTTCGTGAGCAGGACAACCAGGTATCAAAAGTGCTTAAGGTTATGCCCAAGGGAACTAAACTTGAAATTATGGAAGAGTTTGGCAAGTGGTATCGTGTTAAGTTCAATGGATACGATGGTTATGTAATGGCCGCATATGTGGAGGTAGTATGAGCATGAGTGAGATAGTAGTTATATTTTTAAGCGTTTGTACCGGTATAGTTACTGTCTCGAGCGCTGTAACAGTCATAGTTAACGTTATCAAGAAGGCTAAAGAGCCTGCAGAATCACAGAATGCGAGGTTATCGCTTATGGAAGAACGTTTAGCTGCTGTTGAGAAAAGACTTGATGAACACGACGAATTTGTTGTTAACTTAAAAGAAGGCAATAGGGTAACGCAAGAGGCTTTATGGGCTTTGCTTGGTCACGCTATAGATGGCAATAACGAGGAAGATTTGAGGAAAGCCCAATCAAAATTACACGATAGGATATTCAACTAAAGAAAGCGAGGCAAATCAAAATGGCAAATTATATGGACTATTCTAACGCGCAACAGTTTGCTCAGGCAATTAGGACAGCAATGAACGCGTATAATGGTGCGTGGAAGGCAAGAGGAAGCGTAACATTTGCTAACCTTCCTGCAACTCTTACACTGGCTATGGAAGGCTATGTCTACAATGTATCTGATCAGTTCACAACTGATGCAAGATTCGTAGAAGGCGCAGGTACTGTTTGTGCAGCTGGTACAAATGTAGCTGTCGTTAATGCTGGTACTGAGCAGGCGCCCGATATGAAGTTCGATACACTTGGTACATTCATCGACACTTCAGCAATTGACGCAAGAATTGATGCGGTCCTTTCAGATATTGCACCTGCGTTCGCTGCAGCAAATGCATATGCTATTGGCGATGTTGTAACGTATGAAGATCAGCTTTACAAGTTCAAAGCTGCTCATACAGCAGGAAATGCTTGGGATGCTACAGAAGTTGATGCGATTGATGTTCTTGACCTGATCGACGCAACAGAGCCTGATTCACTAACAAGTGCTCAGATGACAGCTCTTATCGCAATCATTGACGGTGCCTCTTCAGGAACCTGATTGATATTTGCGGTGGCGGAATAGGTAGACGCTTATGACATAAGATGGTCGCCAGCAATCAGGGCCCGAGAACGGTTGTGAGTATCATCATGTAAGGTGCGAATCCTTACCCGCAAAATTTATATTTATGAAAGGAGAATCGAAATGGAAAGGTCATATAGCGAAATGATGCAACTCCCAACATTCTTGGATCGATACCGGTATCTAAGTTTGGGTGGTAGAGTTGGTGAAGACACATTCGGATGGGATCGCTATCTTAACCAAGCCTTATATCGCTCTAAGGAGTGGAGAGATTTGCGAAATGCCATCATAGTTCGAGATGAGGGTTGCGATTTGGGATGCATACAATATCCCATAGCGGGCAAAATTTTGATACACCACATTAACCCAATATCGAAGAGCGACATCCTGAATCGCGATCCATTGATATTTGATCCAAACAATTTAGTTTGTGTAAGTCATATAACCCATGAAGCTATACATTACGGGGATGAGAGTCTGCTTACTGGCATGCAGATGGTTGAGCGAAGGCCAGGTGATACTAATTTATGGTAAGGAGGATTGATATTTATGTCGATACTTAATGACGTGAAGAAGATGCTTGGTATAGAGCCAGAGTACACACACTTCGACCGGGATATTATTATGCACATAAATGGTGTGTTTATGATTCTGGCTGATCTTGGTGTATACTCAGATACAGGCGAGCCATTTAACATCGTAACTGGTGAAGAAACGTGGATTGACTTTCATGAGGACGCTAACCTTGCATTGCTTCGGCCTTATATGTTTATGAAGGTCAAAATGATGTTTGATCCTCCGACAATGGGGTCAACAAAAGATGCATACGAGAAGCAGATAGCGGAGTTTGAGTTCAGACTGCAGACAGAGAATGAGTTGAGTGGGCCTATACCTGAGATAGATGAGGGCTTCACACCTGAGCAGATGGCTGAACTTATTGATATTATAGATGGACCAGATTGGGGGGATGCATAATGAGTGAGAAAAATTTTGCGTCATATGGCGATATGGAGACGTTGGTAACTGAAATAGTTGATAAATGTGGTCCGGCTAAAAACTCTGCATTTGACCCAACAGGTACAGATCTTGAGTCCACAAATGCTGAGGATGCGATAAAAGAGCTGGAATCAAATTTCCAGGATGGTGTTGATGCGATAAGGCAGTGGACAACAGCCGAGGTTAAGAGCGTTAGTGGCAATCCCATCACGCTGACAGACGGAAGTGCAAGGAAAGCAGAGGGGCTTGCTGTAACTTGTAATCCTAAGCAGAATCTGCATGGGTATGACCATCCGTGGGCAGGTGGAGCAGGGAAGAATAAACTCGGCTTGATTTTTACGGAAGAATCCTCAGCAGTAGCGGGGTTGGCTTTTACTCATACAGAGTCAAGTTTTACGCTTAAAGGAACGTCTAATTCTGATGGTTACCGTATTATGCCTTTGAATTATTTGCCGAATATCAAAAGCAATACTACATACTGTTTGACAGTAATTGTTGATAAAGGTAGTTTCAATGGTCTGTATATCAGCATTGCGTTCAGAAAAGACGGAGCGCAGGTTAAACGTATAACATTAAATACGCGTTCTGCATTATCTGTGCCTTTTGATGACATACCCGAATACGATGAAGCCAGATTCATTATTGAGGGTATTCCTGCAAGTACGCAGTATGACCTTGATGCAAGAATACAAATTGAAGAGGGTGCTTCATTTACAACCTTTGCACCTTACTCCAACGAATGCCCCATCACAGGCTACACGGAGTGCGTGGTAGATAGGGATGGGAAGAATCTGTTTGATGTTAATGACTATACCTTATTAGATAGTGGAGTAAGTGTATCTGATGATGCCATTAAAGTAGTCGCTGGAAATTATAGAGTCGCAAGGTACAATGAAGTATTAAATTTAAGTGCTGGAAATTATGTACTTTCATTCAAGAGTAATATTACTTCAGGTAATATATTTACGGCTATAACGAAAGGCAAAAATACAATATTCCAAAATGTAACAAACCAATCTGCGCATTCAATTACGTTTACGCTTTCAGAAAGTGGAGCATATACGTTTGTTATAGGCTCCGCAAATCTGACTCCAGCAGAAATAACCATTTATGACATACAAATAGAGACAGGTTCAACCGCAACACCCTATGTTCCCTATTCCCACTACACCGCCACAATCGCCTTCGGTCAGACCGTGTACGGTGGAAGCGTGGACTTTAAGACGGGAGTGGGGATTGCTGATAAAGCATTTGCCACTTTTGATGGAAGTAGTGACGAAAATTGGGATGTTTCTAGTGACCGTTTTCGTTGTCGGTCTTTGCCAAATGAAGCGATTGATAACAGCACCACAGTTAATGGCATATCAAATGAATACAATGTATATTCTGCTGATGAATTATATGGCAATAGGCAAACAGCTAATTGGATAGGGTGCGCAGTATCAAAGACAGAATTTTTAATCGTTGATAATGTAAAATTTGCCAATAAAGATTTAAGCGAATTTAAAACATGGCTTGCAAGTAATCCCGTGCAACTATGCTATAAGCTTGCTACTCCCATAACCATTCAGCTTACACCTGCCGAGCTTGAGCTTCTCAAGGGATATAACTACATCACTACAAACGGCACGACCATCGCACTTGACTACCTGCCCGACAGCTTGCTTGCAGAGGCGGAGAATTATGTGGATAACGCTGTGGAAGAGGCGCTGGATGAGATTGAAGATGGATTACATTGGCAGTTTGTTGATACTATAACCAGCAGTCATTCGGTTACAATTCCCACCTCGCATGAAATATTATTTGTAGCACTTAATGACACTTTGGGAACGGCTTTCGGCTCATTAACAATTCCTTCATTATCATTACCCAAAGTAATAAGTATCCCATATTACAACAATGATGATGTTATATTATCAAGGTCTGGTACTACTTTTAGCACGGCGGCAACAGGTAAGGTAGTAAGAGTGTATAAGAGGTGACACCATGACCACAATCGGCAGTGCAAGAATAGACGAGCATGGAAAAGCTACAGGCGGTAAGACGTGATTGGAGTAATTATAGCTCGATAACTGTTTAATTATTATATTAAAGAAAGGAGATTTATTATGAACAAAAAGTTTGGTGTTGATATTTCAAAGTGGCAGAAAGGAATTAATCTTGAACAGGTTAAGAAAGAAGGAGTAGAATTTGCTATATTAAAAATAGGAGGTTCTGACGCTGGCAGATATTCCGATAAGCAGTTTGAAACCTATTACAAGAAGTGTAAAGCTCTTGGAATACCGGTTGGATGCTACTATTTTGGTAGGGATCTTGATGTTGCTTCGGCTATAGCTTCGGCAGATCACATGATAAGTCTTATGAAAGGGCATCAGTTTGAGTATCCTGTATATTATGATGTAGAGGGCGCTATGGTAACAAAAACAAGCAAAGAAAACCTTACTAAGATTGTTAAAGCTTTCTGTGAACGTGTTG
>Ga0326514_10000538_pt1 | contig 25698 bp, 34 predicted proteins | sample 3_2548_0518_D_FD_203653 | JGI IMG/M metagenome (GOLD analysis project Ga0326514, IMG submission 203653) | Bovine rumen microbial communities from UC Davis, California, United States - 3_2548_0518 | ecosystem: Host-associated > Mammals > Digestive system > Stomach > Rumen | place: USA... | reverse complement strand
CTACAAGATCATCCATGTTTGTACCACTTAAATAAGGAGATTAGAACATGGCTAACAAATATGCTTATAATAAAGATGTTGATGAAGCAAAAACTGCACGTGCTATGGCAAAATCTCTTAAGATTTCTCCTAAGCACAGTGTTGAGATTTGCAGTGCAATCAGAGGAATGGAAGTAGCAAAAGCTAAAGCTTACTTAGAAGATGTTATTGATATGAAAAAATCTGTTCCTTTCAAAAGACACAACAAAAAAGTTGGTCACAGAAAAGGACAAGAAGGATGGGCTGCTGGTAGATACCCTGTAAAAGCTGCAGAACAAATCTTAAAAGTTTTAGAAAATGCTGAAGCTAATGCAGAGTACAAAGGTATGGACACTGAAAAATTATTCATTGAACATATTTCATCTCACAGAGGAGTAGTTATCCCTGGTTACATCCCAAGAGCATTCGGTAGAATGACTCCATTCAATACACCAACTACTCATATTCAAATCGTTTTACAGGAGGCTAACTAATGATAGAAAAAGATTTCGTTCAAGAAGGCCTTAGAAGAACTAGAATTGACGAATACTTAGAAAAAGAACTTGAAAGAGCTGGATACGGTGGTATGGAAGTTCAAATTACACCTTTAGGTACCATGGTAATTGTTTACGCAGAAAGACCTGGTATGGTAATTGGTAGAGGTGGAAAAAATGTCAGAACTATTACCAATGTTTTAAAAACCGAATTCGGTTTAGACAATCCACAAATTGAAGTTAAAGAAGTTGACGTTCCTGAACTCAACCCAAAAATCATGGCATACAAAATATCCAATATGTTACAAAGAGGTATGCACTTCAGAAGAGTAGCTTACTCTACTATTCGCAGAATCATGGGCGCAGGAGCTCAAGGTGTGGAAGTTACAATTTCTGGTAAAATCAGAGGTTCTAGATCTGCTGTAGCTAAATTCGTAGAAGGATACATCAAAAAATGTGGAGAACCTTCAATCAGATTAGTTGAAGAAGGTTTCGCTACTGCTGAATTAAAACCTGGTGTATTAGGTATTTATGTAAGAATTATGCCTCCGGAAACTGTATTGCCTGATTCAGTTGAAATTCTTCCTCCAAAAATGACCATTGAAGAAGATGGTGAAATCATTGAAGAAGAAATCGATGTTGAAACCGAAGAAATCATCGAAGAAGAAATCATTGAGGATGTTGAAGATCTCGACGAATTAGAAGAAGTTGTTGAAGAAGAATCTACTGAAGAAGTAGAAGAAGATGATAGTTAAATCTTAATTTAATTATCCCAAAAGAGTTGGAACAATGGCGATTTTAAGAAGTAAAGAAATTTGGGACATGGAAGTTGATGAGATTCAAGAAAAATTAGTTGAACTCAGAACTGAATTATCCAAAAATGTTTCTAAAAGTGCAGCTGCCGGGGTAGTTGAAAACCCTGGAAAAATTAGAGAATTAAAAAGAACAATTGCTCGTGTTCTTACAATTTTAAATGAAAAACAAAAGGAGAATTAAATGTCAAAAATCTGTGATGTATGTGGGCTTCCTGAAGAACTTTGTGTCTGTGAAGAAATAGCACGTGAAGTTCAGACTCTAAAAGTATTTACAGTTAGAAGAAGATTCGGAAAACTCATGACTATTATCGAAGGTATAGATGAACACGATATTGATATCAAAGAACTCACAAAAACTCTCAAAGCAAAATGTGCTTGTGGAGGAACCGCTAAAAACGGTCAAATAGAACTTCAAGGTGACCACAAGGTCAGAGTTAAAGAAGTTTTATCTGATATGGGTTTCTCTTCTGATACTATTGAAATTCGTGAATCTAAAAAGAACAATAAGAAAAGGAGATAAATTCATCTATTCGATATGTTTTTCAATAAAATTTTGTAATTCTGCATAATTTATTGTAAAAGTTCATAAGAGATTGAAAATATGATCACTTCAAAAAACTTAGTTCATCATGAATTCATCGGATTGAAGGTTCATGTAACAAGTAAGAAGAACAAATCTCTTAATTTAAAAGGAACAATTATTGATGAGACAAAAAATACCATTAAAATTGAGGCAATGGATAATACAGAAAAATTGATTCCGAAAAACGGATCAATTTTTGTATTTGAAATTCCGAACGGGGAAAAGATTGAAGTTGATGGTAATATTTTGTCTGTTCGTCCTGAAGATAGAATAAAAAAAAGGTTTAAAAAAATATAAATGGTGATAATATGGTTGGGCTTAACGTTCAAGAACCAGAAACTACATGTGATGATCCTAACTGCCCATTTCACGGAACTTTACCTGTAAGAGGTCAAGTTCTTGAAGGTATTGTTGTAAGTAACAAAGCAGAAAGGACTATTACTGTTGAACGTAGTTACTATAAATTCATTAAAAAATATGAAAGATACGAAAAAAGGAAATCTAAAATCAACGTTCACAAACCAGATTGCTTAGATGTGAATGTTGGTGATTCTGTAAAAGTTGCAGAATGTAGACCATTAAGTAAAACTAAACATTTTGTTTTAGTTGAAGTTAAAGGAGAGTAATTATTATGAAACCATTAACCTCAAGCATGACTAAAGCATTACCAATTGGAGCAAGACTTCAATGTGTTGACAATACTGGTGCTCGTGAAATCGAGATTATTTCCGTAAAAGGATTTAAAGGTGTAAGAAGAAGAATCGACGTTGCCGGTGTTGGAGATTTAGTTGTTGCATCTGTTAAAAAAGGAACTGCAGATATGAGAAGAGAAGTTGTTAATGCAGTTGTAGTCAGACAAAAAAAGGAATATAGGCGTGCTGATGGTCTTCGTGTTAAATTTGAAGATAATGCAGCAGTTATTATTACTCCTGAAGGAATTTTAAAAGGATCTGAAATTAGAGGTCCTGTTGCTAAAGAAGCAGCTGACAGATGGCCTAGTGTTGGTAGTGCAGCAAGTATTTTAGTATAAGGTGATAAAATGTCAATTCAACCAAGAAAACAAAGAAAAGCTCGTTACACTGCTCCTGCTCATGCACGTGGTAAGTATTTAAGTGTTTCCTTAAGTAAAGATTTAAGAGAAAAAGTAGGAAAAAGATCTTTACCTGTTAGAACAGGGGACAAAGTTAGAGTGGTCCGTGGAGACTTTAATGGACATGAAGGAGAAGTTCTCACAGTTGATTATACTTCATACAAAGTAACTGTTGAAGAAGTTACTTTAGCAAAACCTGATGGAACTACTACATTTCTCCCAGTTGACCCATCAAACTTAGTAATTATTGAAGCGGATTTAAAAGACGATAGAAGAATTAAAAATAAAGGAGATAATTAATATGGCTAAAATGGGATCCAGAAAACATCTTAAAAGATATAAAGCACCTAAATCTTGGCCTATTCATCCTAAAGAAGATACCTGGACTGTAAAACCTTCAGCAGGTTCACATTCCATTGAAGACGCTATTCCATTAACATTAGTTATCAGAGATGTTTTAAAATTAGCAGACAATGCTCGTGAAGCAAAAAGAATCATCAACTCCGGTAACGTTTTAGTAGATGGAAGAGTTGTTAAAGATTATAAATTCCCAGTTGGATTCATGGATGTTGTTGAAATTCCAAAAACTGAGGAAGCTTATAGAGTTCTTTTAGATAGAAAAGGAAGATTACAATTAGATTTAATTGATGATGGTAGTGCTAAATTATCTAAAATTGTTAATAAATCCACTATTAAAGGTGGAAAAACTCAATTAAACCTTCACGATGGTAAAAACGTTATCATTGATGAAGATGCATACTCCGTTGGAGATGTTATTTGTTTAAAAGTACCTGAACAGGAAATTGTTGAAGTATATCCTTTACAAGAAGGAGCTACCGTTCTTGTTACTGGCGGTAAACACACCGGTGAATTAGGTACTGTATCTGAAATTATTGAAAATAAATCTTCTAACCCAAATACTATTATCATTGAAAATAGTGCTAAAGATGAATTCTTAACTTTAAAAGATTACGCATTTGTAGTTGGTACTGATGCACCAGCAATATCTTTATTGGAGGTTAATAAATGAACCCAATGAATGAAGTACGTATCGAAAAAGCTACAGTCAGTATTGGTGTTGGTGAAGCAGGTGAAAAATTATCCCGTGCTATCACTCTTTTAGAAGAAATGTTTGATCAAACTCCTGTTAAAACTTTCTCTACAGTTACTAACCCTGAATGGGGTATCAGAAAAAGACAACCAATCGCATGTAAATTAACTTTACGTGGAGAAAAAGCTGATAAGGCTATTGATATGGTATTAGAAGGTATTAATAGAAATATTAGACCTACTCAATTTGATGCACAAGGAAACCTTTCTTTCGGTATTAGGGAACACATTGACATCCCTGGTATGAGATACAATCCGGATATTGGTATATTTGGTATGAATGTTGCTGTTACTTTTGAAAAACCTGGTTACAGGATTTCTAAAAGGAAAATCCAACAAAAGAAAGTTCCTCAAAAACATAGAATTTCTAAAGAAGAAACTATGAAATTTATGGAAGAAAATTTCAAAGTAAATTATGTAACTGAATAAGGTGATTGTTTTGCCAAGAAAATACGGAAAAGCTGCAAAAAAATGTAGTCGTTGTGGAGACCACTCTGCTATGGTAAGCAGATATGGTATAAATTTATGCAGACAATGTTTTAGGGAAGTTGCTCCTAAAATGGGATTTAAAAAATATAATTAGAGGTTATTTATATGAGTCTTATGGATCCTCTTGCTGATGCTTTAACTAATATCAGAAATAACGAATTACAAGTGAATGACTCTTGTGTTATTTCTCCTGCTTCCAAATTAATTGGACAAGTTTTAAGCACAATGCAAAAAGAGAATTATATTGGTAATTTTGAATATGTTGATGATAACAGGGCAGGAAAATTCATAGTAGAATTAGAAGGTAACATTAACAAATGTGGTGTTATCAAACCTCGTCACGCTGTTAAGAAAGATGAATTTGAGAAATTTGAAAAAAGATATTTGCCAGCAAAAAACTTTGGTATTTTAATCGTCACAACTCCTGAAGGAATTATGACTCACAATGAGGCTAAAGAAAGAGGAATTGGTGGACGTTTGTTGGCTTACATGTATTAGGTGATAAAATGGTAGTAGCTGCAGCTATAAGGGAAGAAATTGAAATCCCTGAAGGCGTTGAAGTTATAATTGAAAATAATGAGGTTTCTGTAAAAGGACCTAATGGAGAAGACTCCAGAAAATTTACTTATCCTAATGTAAGTATTAAAGAAGAAAATGATGTTGTTGTTTTAGAAACAGCATTTCCTAAAAAGAAAGATAAAGCAATGATTGGAACCACAAGAGCACACATTAACAACATGTTAATCGGTGTAACTGATGGTTTTGAATATCACATGAAAATCGTATTTGCTCACTTTCCAATGACTGTGAAAGTTCAAAATGATACTGTGGTAATTGACAACTTCCTCGGGGAAAGACACCCAAGAACTGCTAAAATCGTAGGTTCTGCTAAAGTAGCAGTTAAAGGTGATGAGGTAACAATTACCGGTATTAATAAGGAACATGTTGGTCAGACCATGGCTAACTTAGAACAAGCAACTAAAATTAAAGGAAGAGATCCTAGAGTATTCCAAGACGGAATATACTTAACTAGCAAAGAATAAATTGGTGATTTGAATGGCTAATAAAAGATTTAAAAGACAAGAATATGCTCGTTATAAAAAACTTGGAATCAAATGGAGACGCCCTAGAGGTAAAACCAGTAAAATGAGAAGATACGAAGCAGGCAAACCTGACATGCCAGCTATCGGTTACAGAACCCCTAGAGCAATAAGGGACTTACATCCATCAGGATATAATGATGTTCTTGTTCACAATATGCAAGAGTTAGAAGACTTAGACCCAGCTAACGATGCTGCAAGAATAAGTGCTTCTATCGGTAAAAGGAAAAAAGCTTTGATGTTAGAAAAAGCATCAGAACTCGGAATTAAAGTATTGAATAAATAAATCATATTTATAAGTTAAATCAATTCCGGGGCTTTATTTGAATTGGTTTAACTGTTTAAATTAAATAGGGAATTTAGATAATTTATCTAAATGGAGGATTATATACATGAATCTTACAACTCAAAAAAGATTAGCTGCTAGTATTCTCAAAGTAGGGCTTAATCGTGTATGGATTGATCCAGAAAGATTAGAAGAAGTATCTATGGCGATTACTAGAGATGGGGTAAAGCAGTTAATTAATGATGGAGCTATTAAAGCAAAACCTCAAAAAGGTATTAGTAGCTACAGATCTAAAAAAATTAAAGAACAAAAAGCAAAAGGTAAAAGAAAAGGTAGAGGTAGTGTAAAAGGAGCTAAAAAAGCACGTACTCCTAAGAAAAAAGCTTGGATGACTACAATTAGGGCTTTAAGAAAAGATCTTAAAGAAATGCGTGAAGAAGAAGTTATTGATGCTACAACCTATCGTAAACTATACAAAATGGCTAAGGGTGGCGCATTTAGAAGTAAATCTTACATGAGAAACTACGCCCGTGACCATGATTTAATTAAAGGAGATGAATAAACATGGCACAAGGAACCAATTATAAAGTAGCATTCAGAAGAAGAAGAGAAGGTAAAACTGATTACGCAGCTAGGATGAAATTAGTTGACTACGATAAATCTCGTTTAGTTGTCAGAGTTTCTAACTCTCACGCAACCGTTCAAGTTATCAATTATGCACCTGAAGGAGATATTACTGTAGCATCTGCTGTAAGTAAACAATTATCTCAATACGGATACTTAGGACACACCGGAAATCTCACTTCATTCTACTTAACTGCATACTTATGTGCTAAAAGAGCTTTAGCAGCAGGTGTAGAAAGTGCAATTTTAGACATCGGTTTAAAATCACCAATTAAAGGTTCTAAAATATTTGCAGCTTTAAAAGGTGCTCTTGATGCAGGTTTAGATATTCCTCACGGAGATTTCATTTTCCCTGAAGAAGAACGTATCAGAGGAGAACACATTGCAGAATATGCTGAATCTTTAGATGCTGAAGAAGTTGCTAAAAAATTCTCAAAGTATTTCGAAAGAGGTCTCAATCCTAAAGACTTACCTGAAAACTTTGAAAAAACTGTTGAAAATATCGATGCAGAGGTATAACTATGAGTTTTAATATGGATGAATGGGAACCTAAAACTAAAATGGGTAGACAAGTTAAAGATGGTGTCATTACTGATATCGATGAAATTTTTGAAAAAGGTCTTCCAATTATGGAATTAGAAATAGTTGATGCCTTAATTCCAGATTTAGAAGAAGAAGTAATGGATGTTAACTTAGTTCAAAGGATGCATAAATCTGGTAGAAAAGTTAATTTCAGAGTAATTGTTGCTGTAGGTAACAAAGACGGTTATGTCGGATTAGGCCAAGGTAAAGCTAAAGAGGTCGGTCCTGCTATTAGAAAAGCTGTAGACAACGCTAAATACAACCTCATTAAAGTAAGAAGAGGTTGTGGAGACTGGGGTTGTGTATGTGGAAGAGAACACACAGTTCCATTCAAAGTAACCGGTAAAACTAGTAGTGTAAGTGTTACTTTAATGCCAGCTCCTGCTGGTGTAGGTTTAGTAGTTGGGGATGTAGGTAAAACCATCTTAAAACTCGCTGGTGTTCACGATGTATGGTCTCAAACTTTCGGACAAACTCAAACCACAGTTAACTTTGCTAATGCAGTATTTGATGCTTTAAAAGAATTAAGTAATGTTAAAGCAAGTGAAGAAGATCTCAAGAAAATGGGAGTTAACTACTAATTTGGTGATAGTATGTTTTTAGTTATTAGAGTAAGAGGAACTACTGGTGTCATTAAAAATATCGCAGACACCTTAGACATGTTAAGACTTAACAGAATCAGCCATGCAGTATTAGTAGAAGAAAATCCTAGTTATGAAGGTATGCTTCAAAAAGCTAAGGATTACATCACCTGGGGAGAAATCGATGCTGAAACTGTTGCAGCAATGATTGCTAAAAGAGGAAGACTCCCTGGTAATGTAAAAGTTACTGATGAGTATGTTGCTGAAAATTCTGATTATAACAACATTGAAGAATTAGCTAAAGCTTTAGTTGATGGTAAAGTTAAATTAGCTGATGTAGGAATTAAACCTGTATTCCGTTTACACCCTCCAAGAAAAGGTTACGAAGATATCCGTTTATCTGTTAAAGAAGGTGGATCTTTAGGTTACAGGGGAGAAGAAATTAAAGATCTTGCAAAAAGAATGCTTTAAACTCAGGTGTATATAATGATTAGAACAAAACGTAAAATCAATAAACAAAGAGGTTCTAGATCCAACGGTGGAGGATGTACCAAAAAACGTAGAGGTGCAGGTAACAAAGGTGGAAAAGGAAAAGCAGGTATGGGTAAACAACACTGGACCTGGACTGTAATCCACGACCCTGATCACTTTGGTAAACATGGTTTCAAAAGACCTCAAAAAATGATTAAAAAGGTCAATGCAGTTAACTTAAACTATTTAGAAGAACAAGCTGACAAATTAATCGAACAAGGTAAAGCATCCAAAGAAGGAGATGCTATTGTAATAGATGTAACCGAATTAGGTTTTGACAAAGTTTTAGCTAAAGGTAAAATCACCAAGGCTTACAAAATTTCAGCACCTCAATTCTCAGCATCTGCTATTGAAAAAATTGAAGAATTAGGAGGAGAAGCTATATTATTATAGCTTTATTCCTTTTTAATTAGGGGATAAAATGTCATCATTAGAAGTATTAGAGCCAATATTTAGATTCATTCCAGAAGTTAAATCTCCGGTTCACAGAGAAGACTTCAATGAAAAACTTAAATGGACTGCTCTTATTTTAGTTTTATATTACTTTTTAACTCAAATACCATTATATGGTTTAGCTCCTGGAGCTATTGACAGTTTTGCTCAATTAAGGGCTGTTATGGCTGGAAGTTTTGGTTCAATTCTCACATTAGGAATTGGTCCAATCGTTACCGCTTCTATTGTTTTACAATTATTAGTTGGTTCAAATCTTTTAGATTTGGATCTTTCATCCCATAAAGACAAATCTCATTTCCAAGCTACACAAAAAGTATTATCTATTGTGTTCACAGTATTTGAAGCAAGTGTATTGGTTCTTACTGGAAACTTGGTTCCAATCGATGGTTCATATACTTGGATTTTAATCTTACAACTTGTTCTTGGTGCATTAGTAATTATCTACCTTGATGAAGTTGTATCCAAATGGGGATTCGGTAGTGGTATCGGATTATTCATTGCAGCAGGTGTATGTCAAGCGATTATGGTAGGTACATTCAGTATATTGCCTGGAACCGATGGTTTACTTGCTGGTATTATTCCAAAATTCATCCAACAGGCTACTATGGGAATGCCTGACTTCTATGCTTTAATCCCGTTACTTGCAACTATTATTGTATTTGCAGTGGTTCTTTACGGTGAATCAATGAGAGTGGAAATTCCTATTTCTCACGGTAGTGTAAGAGGTCACGGAAGAATCAGAGGATCTGTTGGTAAATACCCATTAAAATTCGTTTACTCCAGTAACATGCCGGTTATTTTAACAAGTGCATTACTTGTAAACGTAACATTATTTGCTAATCTTTTCCAAAAAATTGGTTTCCCAATTTTAGGACATCTTGAAAAAGGTAAAGCGATAGATGGAATTGCATGGTTATTAACAACACCTAACCTAACAATGTTTATAACAGAACCGATACATGTTTTAGTATATGCAATATTCTTCATTGCATGTTGTATACTCTTCTCATATTTATGGGTTGAAATCAGTGGTTTAAATGCTAAAAAGATATCTGAACAACTTCACAGCTCAGGTATTCAGATACCTGGTTTTAGAAGTAGTAAACGCCAATTATATAAAATATTAAAGAAATACATTCCTGCACTTACCATTATCAGTGGTATTTACGTAGGTCTTATCGCTTTCCTTGCAGATTTAACCGGTGCTTTAGGTGGAGGTACTGGTGTATTGCTTACTGTAGGTATTCTTCACAAGCTATACGAAGAAATGGCTGAAGAACAACTTATGTCTGCAAACCCAATCCTTAGGAAAGTTTTAGGAGGAGATTAATTTTTCTCCTATTTTTCATTTTTTAAAAATGAGGGATTAAAATGAAATTAGTAGTATTAACAGGGATTCCAGGTTCTGGAAGTACAACTTTACTTGGTAAAGCTTTAGAAGAAGTCGATTATGTTCACTTGAACTATGGGGACATAATGACTGAAATTGCAATTAAGGAAAAAATTGTAAATGATAGGGACGCTTTAAGAAAATTGCCTGCTGAAACACAAAGAGACATTCAGGCTAAAGCAGCTAAAGAGATTAAGGCTAGATCTGAAAAGGATAATATTATTGTAGATACCCACTGTACTATCAACACTCCGGCAGGATTCTTGCCGGGATTACCGATTTGGGTATTGGAACAATTACAGCCAGATCAGTTCATCTTAGTCGAAGCACATCCTGATGAAATCATTTACAGAAGATTGAATGATGATACTCGTGAAAGAGACCTTCAGAAAGTCAAAGATATTGAATTACATCAACAAATGAACAGGGCTACTTCAATGGCTTATGCTACTTTAACTGGAGCTACTGTAAAAATCATTTCAAATCATGATAATCATTTAAATTCTTCAGTTAAAAAATTAGTGAATGTATTAAACTTATAGGGGTATAATCATGGCAGATCCAATGGGAATGGTTTATGGAGCATTGAATGCTATTTTTAATCCAATTTTAGCAATGGATCCAAATCCGGCAAATCCTGCTTTAACAGTATTGATTATTGCATTTTTTGTTTCATTAATCACTACAATTGCTAATAAGTATTTGGTTGACCAAGATGAAATGAATGAAATTCAGGAAAGAAATAAGGCTTTCCAGAGAGAATTACGTGACGCCCAAAAGAAAGGCGATGGAAAGAAAGTTGCAGAACTTCAAGCTAGACAGAGTGAAATGATGCAGGACCAAAGTAAAATGATGACCAACTCATTCAAACCGATGATTGTAACATTTGTTCCAATTATTTTGATATTCTTCTGGTTGAGAAATTCTGCTATTAGCAGTTTGGTTGTTATATTGCCTCCTTCAGTTTATTGGTTAACTTTAACTCCATTCTGGCATTTCTTGGGTCATTTCATATACGGTGGAAATGCAACTATCCCATATGGTATTGGATGGTTATTATGGTACATGATTTGTACTTTTGGTATGAGTCAGATATTGAGAAAATTCTTAGGATTTAAACAAGGGTTCTAAATTTAACCCTTTTTTACTAACATTTATTAATGATGAAAAAGAGATATTGTAGTATTCTATTTTGAATACGCTATTACACAATTATTATTAAAAATTATTTAAGGTGATTAAATGCCTGCAAATAGGTTTAGATCAAGATCATATAAAAGAGTTCACAAAAACACTCCCGGTGGGGAAAATGTTTTAAGATACAAAAAGAAAAAACCATCTAAGCATGTTTGTGCTGAGTGTGGTAAAGTGTTACATGGAGTTCCACGTGGACGTCCATATGAAATTGGAAAATTATCAAAAACAGCTAAACGACCTAACCGTCCATTCGGTGGTTACTTATGTTCAAGCTGTGCTCGTAAACATTTCAAAAACGAGGCTAGAAAATAATGATAATTACTGTCGGCGGATTGGCTGGAACTGGAACTACAACTACTGCTGAGGGACTCTCAGAGAAGTTGGATATTCCATATATTTCTGCAGGATTTGTTTTCAGAGAAATGGCTGCAGAAAGGGGAATGAGCGTTCTTGAATTTAGTGAATTTGCTGAAGGTAATGATGATATTGATAAAGAGATAGATGAAAGGCAAGCTTTGAAAGCCAAGGATGCAGATAATCTGATTGTTGAAGGAAGACTGTCAGCATATTTTGTTGATAATGCCGATTTAAGAGTTTGGCTGGTAACTCCATTCGATGTTCGATCAGAAAGAATTTCCGAAAGAGAAGATAAATCTGTTGAAGTGGCGAAAAAGGAAATTATAACTCGTGAAAAAAGCGAAGCCTTGAGATATATGGAAATCCATAACATTGACATTTCAAATATGGATATCTATGACATAATTATAAATACTGGTACTTTCAATCCTGAAAACGTATCAGAAATCATTATTCAAACATTAAAGGTGATATAAATGGCATCAATCGAAGTAGGTAGAGTATGTGTAAAAATCGCCGGTAGAGAAGCTGGCGAAAAATGTGCAATCGTTGAAATTATCGATGAAAACTTTGTGGAAGTTGTTGGTGAAGCAGTTAAAAACAGAAGATGTAACATTGCTCACTTAGAACCAACCGAAGACTCCATCGACGTTTCCGGCGGTATTGACTCTATTAAAGCAGCTTTAGCTGACTTATAAATTCAAAGTGAATAATTGACAAAATTATTCATAACTTTTTTTATTTACTATTTTTTAAGGTTTTTTTCATGAAATTCAACATGGTGACAAAGTCTAAAAGTTTCACATCATCTGAATTCGGCTGCAAGCCCGAAGACAGGGAGATTAATGATTACATTTCTAAAGGGGTAATTAATTTAGACAAGCCATCAGGTCCGACATCTCATGAAATTGACTCATGGATTAAACGTATTTTGAACTTGGAAAAATCAGGCCACGGTGGAACATTGGATCCTAAGGTTACAGGAATTTTGCCTGTCGGATTGAATGATGCAACCCGTGCCATTCAACTTTTACTGACCGCTCCAAAGGAGTATGTCTGTCTTTTGACATTCCATCAGGATGTTGATGAGGAAAGGATTCGTGAAGTCTTTGCTGAATTCACAGGCAAGATTTTCCAGCTGCCTCCGGTCAAATCAGCCGTTAAGCGTGAAATGAGAACACGTAACATTTACTATTCCACAATCTATGAGATTGAAGGGCGAGACGTTCTCTTTAGAATCGGCTGTGAAGCGGGGACATATGTAAGGACATACTGCCACAACATTGGAGAGGCATTGGGTGTTGGGGCTCACATGGCTGAGCTTAGAAGAACACAGGTAGGTTCATTCAATGAGAAAAATAAATTGGTGACTCTGCAGGATGTTACAGATGCTTATCACTTCTGGAAGGAAGATGGTGACGAGTCATTCCTGCGTGATGCTATAATGCCGATGGAGAGAGCCGCTGATTATCTTCCAAAAATCATCATTAAGGATTCCGCTGTTGATGCGGTTTGCCATGGTGCTGATTTGGCTAACGGTGGAATTGTGGAATTGGCGGACAATATTCAAAAGAATGATATTGTGGCAATCGAAACACTCAAAGGTGAGTTGGTTGGTGCAGGTAACTCCTTATTGACTTCTAATGAGATTTTGGAAGCAGATGGTGGTTTTGCGGTTAATGTTTCTAAAGTGTTAATGAAACCTGATACTTATCCAAGATTTTGGAAGTAAATTCTTAAATTTTGGGCGGTTCCACATATAACATTAAAGAATATTGCTTTTTTTAAAGAATGGTGTCCGTAAAGTTTAATATTATTTTTTTCTCGAGCAATTTAATTTGTTGTTGGATATGCAATTGCCCATACTGAATTCAGAAACATGTTTTTTTTCATTGTTGGAAAACATTAAATAATTAATTAAATATAACATTCAACAGTAAAAAAATGGAGCAAAATTAAATGGGATTCAAAAAATACTTTCTAGTTATATGTCTGATTATTTGTTTGTTCACTATAGCGAGCGCATGTGCTAGTGAAGTGAATGATACAGAAATATCTGCAATAGATTCAGATGATAACTTAGAGATTAATGAAGATAATCAAGTAATGGATAATGACAATGGATGTTTGTCTTGCAATGCATCAGCAAAAGATGACAATGTGGGACTTCCCGCACAGCAAAGAGATGAAAATTCGGATTCTGACAGATTGGGAATAACTGATGGCGATTTGATTGGTGATGAGTTAAATGCCAAAGTCGTTGCATTGAATGTAACTGTCGCTGATAAACCCATGTTCGTTGTTGATTGTGCCGATAAATTTAATGGAAATGTTGCAATCAGAATCGGTGAAAATAAATCAATATACGATGGCAGTGTGAAGGCGCTGATTGAGGCTGACAGATTGCCTGCAGGAAATTATGTTGCCACAGCATTATTTTACGGCGATTCTAATTATGAGAATTTAACACAAAATAATATTATGTTCACTGTTTCAAGGCTAACCCCCACTATTGATGTGAATATTGAAGATGTGACTTATCCGAATACCGCCTATGCAAATGTTCATGTTGGAAATTATGCCAACGGTACTGTTAAGGTCACTGTTAACAACAGGATATTCAGAGAGGTCATGTCTAATGGTGAGGCTAATGTTGCCCTGTATGGCTTGCCTGGAGGTCGTATGAATGCCCATATCCAGTTCTTCAGCAGTGATGATTATAATGATAATGTAAGTTTGGATGATGAATTTGTTGTTTTTCCTAATAATTCGCTTATAACTATCCGTTGTAATGAAAAAAGTTATGTTGGTGAGGATATCGACATTTACATTGATACTATAAACTCTACTGGTGATTTAAATATCTATATTAATGGTGTGATTTATGGGTATCCGGTGCCATCTAATCCTCAAAAAAATTATCAGGTCTGTATTAGCGATAAATCTGAGGGCACTTATCAACTTGATTTCCGTTTGGATGGTGATCAAAACTACACCGGATATGAAACAAGCAAAACAATCGATGTAATTAAAAGAGATTTGTCAATTAACCTCGAAGATATTGGTGAATCAATTTATGTCGACAAACCAGTAACCCTCAAAGCAAAATTGAGCAATACAGTTAAAGGTAATGTGATATTTACCATTAACGGCGCAAACTACACGGAATATGTTGATAACGCTGATGTTGTCACTCATGAATATACTCCCGTCAATAATAATACTTTAACGGTTGTTGCCACATTCGAAGGCAATGATATGTATAATGCTAACGTATCAGATTCAAGGGATTTCATTGTTAATAGAATCGTCACCACTGTTGATGTGGAATTCACACAATCGATTATTGCTGGAGACGATGCGACGATTCGTGTTTTCATGAATCATGGAATTACTGGTGTTGTTACTCTGATTGTTGGCACTAAGCCTTATAATGTTGCTGTTTCTGAGGAGGGGGAGGGCAGCGGATACTATTCTGTTACTAATTTAGCTGATGGCGTCTATGATGTTCATGCAGAGTTTGCAGGGGATGGCAGATATGCCAACAGCACTTCCGATGTTAAACAGTTGTTTGTCAACAAGGTGATTACCGGTATGGAAATCAGCATAGATAAGAATTCAATGAGCTATCATGATTTCGCTGTTGTTAGTATTGATTTGAACCAATCCATAAATGCCATTGTTACCGTTAAGGTTAATGGCAACAACCACACTGTAGGTCTTGTCAACGGTAAAGGCAGTTTCACTTTATATGATTTGGATAAGGGAGACTACATTATTAATGCAGTATTCGCAGGCGATGATAAACATAAGGGATGCATTTCCGATCCATTAAATCTAACAGTCACCGGTGACAATATATCATCACCAGTATCCATTAGTTTGAATAAATATTCGATCTTTGTTGGTGATGAGGTTATTGGGGCAGTCAATATGAATCCAACCGTCAAGGGAATCGTTAAGTTGAATATTGGTTCCAAGTCCTATGATATTGTGGTAAATAGGGGTGTTGGAACTTTTGCCATTTCAGATTTGGAGATGGGCACTTATGATGTTCAGGCAATATTTGACGGTGATAATGAACATTCAGCCAACTCTTCCGATGTTAAAATTTTGGAAGTTAAAAAGATTCCTACCAACTTTACTGTAACTATTGACAACCCGTCAATATTTGTTGGCGATAAGGCTATTTTTGCAGTCAATACAAATCCGGCTGTTACAGGAATTGTTAGGTTGAATATTGGTTCTGAGTCCTATGATGTTGTGGTTAATAGGGGTGTTGGAACTTTTGCCATTTCAGATTTGGAGATGGGCGCTTATGATGTTCGGGCAATATTTGACGGTGATAATAAGTATTTAGGTAACTCTTCGGAGGTTAGGCAGTTGGAAGTTAAAAAGATTCCTACTCGCCTCGCCGTAAGTATTGACAATCCTTCAATATTTGTTGGCGATAGCGTTGTTGTCGGCGTTGTTTTAAACCAGACTATCAATAATGTTGTAATCGTCAATGTTAATGATAAGAATTACCTCATAGGCATTGTCAACGGTAAGGGCAATTTAACTTTAAGCGGTCTGACTTTCGGCACATACACTGTTAATGCAACATTTGCCGGCGAGGGAAAATACACTAAAAGCGGTTCAACTAATGTGTCCTTGGAAGTTAACAAGATTAAAACACAGCTAATAGCAGATTCAATCACAGTCACTTACAACGGCAACAGTAATTTGGTAATCACATTGAAAGACACTAACGGCAATGCAGTCCGCAATGCCAACGTCATTGTGAATATAAATGGTGCCAAAACATTAACAACTGACAGTAATGGTCAGGTTAAATTGTCCGCTAATGGATTGGCTCCTAACGTATACACTGCCAAGATAACCTTTGACGGCAATGCAGTCTATGACATATCCTCAAAAGAGGTTAAGGTCACGGTTAAAAAGGCAACTCCAGTACTGACTGCCAAGGCAAAGACATTCAAGGCAAAAGTCAAGACTAAAAAATACACAATTACTTTAAAGGATAATGCTGGCAAGGCCATTAAAAATGTAAAGGTTACCTTAAAAGTTAAAGGCAAGACCTTTAAGGCAACTGTCTCAAGCACTGGCAAGGCAACCTTTAAAATCACTAATCTAAAGAAAAAAGGAAATTACAAAGCAGTAATCACATATGGGGGAAATAATCTCTATAATAAAGTAACTAAAAATGTGAAGATAAAAGTTAGTTAACTTTGAATAAGAGTTTATTTGCTCTTTTTCCTTTTTTTATTTTTTATTTTTTAATTCAGCACAATTTCTATTTTTTAAGACATATTCAGTAAAATAATTTGAGGTTTTCAGGCCATCTAATCCAAAATCATGATTTGGCATTCTTTGGTTTAACATCAAAATGTATATTAATCATATTGAATATATTCATTTTAAATGGAGAGAATCCTATGGATAAAAAATATTTTTTTGTTTTATTGGCATTAATCATTGTCTTTTCTATTGGGGCAATTCATGCAGGAGACATCAATTCAACAGCATTAAATTCAAGAGGTGATGATTATCTTCAAATTGATGATTCGGCTTCATTCAATGGGGCGGATTCTAATGCAGACCATTTGGATGAAAGTGATAAAAATCAGACAGAATTTGTTTCACCTTCAGACAATGTTTATTATAAAGGTTCTTATGGCGTAACTTTAAGGGATTCTACTTCAAGTGATGGTTTATCGAATAAAACGGTTGATTTTGTTATAAATGATGTTAAATATGGTGCTGTAACTGATGATGGTGGCAGGGCCAATATTGATCTGACCCTCTCTCCTGGAAATTATAATGTATTCATCTCATTCGGCGGAGACGGGGAGTATGGCATGTGCAATTTGACTCATTCATTCAAGATATTGCCGACTGTCAAGTCAAATGACGTCTCAAAATATTATAATGCAAAAACCCCATATACTGCACAGTTTTTCGATACCAAAGGTAATGCCTTGGCAAACACTGCTGTTAGCGTAAGTGTCAATGGCAAGCCCTATAGTGTCAAGACTGACGGCAATGGTTTTGCAAGGCTGGAGATGAATCTAAATCCTGGCACATATAAAATCGTTTCAACCAATCCTCTTATGGGCTATTCGGTAGCCACTAATTTTGTAATTTTATCCACGATAAGCTCATCGGACGTCAAGCAGGTTCAGGGCCAGAACAAGAAATTCACCGCTAAGTTTTTAAGAAGTGACGGAAAGCCTCTGGCCAAAACATATGTGAAATATAAATTTAAGGGCAAAACCCATAAGGTCAAGACAAATGCCAAGGGAATGATGAGCATTTCCTTAAAAAAGCTTAAGAAAGGAACCTACAAGATAGTCTGTTATAATAAGGATGGTCTGTCAAAAACCAATACTGTTAAAATCTATAAGAAAAAGGCCTCAACCAGATTGTCCTCCAACTCTTATACATTCTATCCTAAGGATAAGAGCAGGATAATTACAGTCGGACTGTCAACAGCATTGGGTGACAGTTCAAATGCTGGAAAAATAATTAAAATCAAGATCAATGGAAAGACTTACAGCAGAAAAACGGATGCCAATGGCATTGCATCAATGGATTTGTCCTCATTTAAGAAGGGAATTTTCTCCGTCCAATTCAGATATGATGGAAACAAATTCTTCAAGGCATCCAAATTAACAAGGTCAGTTACAATATTCGACACAACCAAGACTTCCGTCACTGTTAAAAGCACAACCCATTTCGGTTATGGTGCAGGCACTTTATTAAAAGTTTGTTATAATGCAGGAGGCGTTCCGTTAGCTAGAAAAACTGTAAAGTTAACTCTTGACGGCAAGACATACACCAAAACCACTGACAAGAATGGAATAGTATCGGTACCAATCAATTTAAACATTGGCGACTATGTGGTTAGCTATAAAACTGATGGCGATTCGATATTCGACGGAACTTCAGGCTCTTTCAATATAGATGTTTTCAAGCGAAGCCCCTCCAAGGTAATCTGGAAATGCGGAAAGTCCTATAAGGACAATACTCAAACTTTCAAAGTGATGGTTACTGATGTGAATGGGCAGCATGTATCCGGAGGGGACATTGAGCTGACCATTGATGGGGAAACATATTCTTCAATTGTTTCATCAGGAGGCTATGCAAAGTTCAAGACTCATGTTGCTATTGGAAACTATAAGGTTTCAGTCAAATTCAAGGGCAACAATAATCATCTTGAAAGCTCCGCTTCCAAATCGGTTAAGGTCAAGCTTTCCAAATTCCGCAACGGAATCAACGAAAAGCATGCGAAGGGTTCAAAGGCATACAAGAAATCATCCAGCCACTGTAAGGTTGGAACCAAAAAGCTTAAAAAATTGGTCAAAACATTGACTAAAGGGATGACTAGTAATGTCGACAAGGCGAGAGCCATTTTCAATTATGTAAGGGATACCCTCGATTACAGCTATTATTATAATACCAAATACGGTTCAACAGGCACATTGAATCGCAAGTACGGAAACTGTGTTGACCATTCCCATCTGTTGGTTGCACTTTATAGGACTGCGGGCTTTAATGCGAGATATGTTCATGGAACATGCCGCTTTAGTGACGGTGACGTTACAGGACACGTTTGGGTTCAGGTAAAAATCGGGAAAAATTGGGTTGGCGCAGATGCAATTTCCTATAGGAACTCTTTGGGAAAAATAAAAAACTGGAATAACAAGCACTACACTCTGCATAACAAATATGCAAGCTTGCCGTTCTAAAAAAAATAAAAAGAAATGGAAAAGCTAGAAAGCTCCTCCACCTCCACCACCTGATCCTCCGCCAAGGCCACCGAAGCCTCCGGAGCTTGATGATGAGTTTACAGTACTTTGACCGGACATAAATGCTGCATGCATCATGTAGTATCCTCCGTAGCTGTGGTATAGGAAGATGTCATCATCATAGTATCCTGTTGGAATCTCCTGCAGTTTCATGTTTTCATAAACCTTGTCTGCTACTCCAAGAGCCGCACCATAAATCAGGTACTTCCTCCAAACAACTATTGATTCTGGAGGGTGTTCGTTAATTAAACTGTTGTCTTTTAAGAACTTCTTGAAGTTTTTCCATTTGAGATATCTCACACGCCCTTCCTCTTTCCATTGTCCGAATTTGTCGTCGTCCAATCTTGTGAGTAAAATTGAAAATATTATCAAGAATACTCCTCCGGCAACGGCATAACCGCTGCTGTTGAGTTCACTCCACATTCCCAAAATCGCCATGATGACTCCTGCAGCCAGTCCTAAGATGCCTAAGGCTGAAATGATTGCGGTACCTGTGTCATTGAATTCCTCTTCAACCTTGCCTTTCACTTCGTTTGATACTTGATCCCGCCATGTATTGTACTGGTCCATGAACCATTTCGCATTGCTTTCATTGGAAAGCCTGGTGTTAAGACTTGACATGTTCAGGGTATCTCCGTTGGCAAAGTTATGCAGTATGTCATAAACCTGCTTTTCGTTGGCTTTTAGCTCTGATGTATCTCCGCTGAATTTAAGGTACAAATCGTTTGTATCGGTATTCGGATCGGTTACGGTTTGGATGCTTAAAACTTTCTTGTCAATCAGATTCAGGATACATGCTTCAAACCCGTCCATGTTGGGTGTTCCAATGGTTCCCTGCGCATAGATTGCATTTACAACTTCCGGAGGATCGTCGGTCGGAAGTTCCCTTTCATATATTCCATCATAGTCAACTTTCGGTTCCTTACCATATTTGATGTAGGTAAAAACAGCAATTACCGGACTTAAAAGTGAAAGCAATCCCAAAATGAGGTATGTTGTGTTCCAGAAATTACGTCCGTTGATGCTGTCGTTGAGGTTTTTCATTATCATGTCCCGTCCGTTGTAGTCGACATGCTTTGCATAGGTTGCATTGCTGAAATCATCCAGCGGCATAAGGACAAGAAGTTCATAAAAGTCTCCCTTAGGTATGCTAGAGCTTTCTGCAGTTATTGTATTTCCTTTCAAGTCACTTGTCACATTGAATTCCTGTGGGTTCAGGAAGTATTCGTTGCCGGTTTTACCTGGCAGTGTGACTGTAATGTAAACTTGTCCAACTCCAACGTCCCACTCATCGCCCCAGAGTTTGTATTGGAGTCCTCCAACATCATTAAAAAGAGTAACAACATTTTTCATGTCATAGCTGATATAAACGTTAACGTCACAGTCTTTGATTCCTTTTGTATGTGCTGCATCGGAGTATAAATAGATTTTCAGATGCTTGTATCCGTTGTCATCGCTTTCTTGAAGAACTGGATATGCTCCCTCGGCATAAACTTTGATGTTTTCAATGCTTTCTCCAGCCTTCAGTGGAATGTCACGATAAACTCCGTTAAATTGACCGTCAAAAGAGTAATCATACTCCTCTTCCACATGCAAAAGACCATTACTTTCAACTGTCAGGTCAATGAATGCCTGATCTATAGTGTAACTTCTGTCGTCATCTGCGGATACTGCGCTTAGGGTTGAAAATAATAATAAAAAAAGTAGAATTATAATAAATGTGTTTTTAACATTCATATAATTCACCTACTCAAATTTCACTTCCGGCACGGCTGTTTCACTTGCAGGAGCTTCGAAATAGCTTTCTTCCTTAAATCTGAATAGTTTTGCCATGAGGCTGCTTGGGAATTGTTGGCAAGCGTTGTTGTATTTCAAGACAACATCATTGTAGAATTGTCTTGCATAAGCGATCTTGTCTTCAGTTTCGCTCAATTCACTCTGCAATTGTTGGAAATTGCTGTTTGCTTTTAAGTCAGGGTAGTTTTCAGCAACGGCAAACAGTGTTTTCAATGCTCCGGTCAACTGATTGTCCGCAGCGCTTGTTTCCTCAATGCTTGTTGCGTTCATGACTCCAGTTCTTGCTTTTGTAACTTCTTCCAAAACACCTTTCTCATGGCCTGCATAACCTTTTACGGTTTCGACTAGATTAGGTATCAGATCGTTTCTTCTTTTAAGTTGAACGTCTATTTGTGCGTAGCTGTTTTTCACGCGGTTTCTAAGTCCAACCAGGTTATTGTACATGTGCACGAATGTCACTATGACAAAAATAACCAGTATTATCATTATTATTGTAAATAGGATATCCATTATATCACCTAATTAATAGTATAGTATGATATAAAATATATTTTGTTATTTGAAGTGGGTGATGGTTAGGTGATTTAATTTTTCACCTAGAATTTTGGCTTTAATTTATAAATCATGTCACACATTAAAACTCCGTTTCATCGCTTCTTTTTCATCAAATACTCAACTTGAAAACTATAACCTCTATTCATTCGTTAAAACTTAATTCCAACAGTAGTCTATTGGATGAAATACCAATAGTAGGTAATAGCTAAAAATATTAAGCCGTCTAAAACTACTGCAACCAAGCCCACACCTCCTAAAGAGGAAATTTATCGTATATTTTGAATTCATTTTAATATGCCTCTTTGTTTTTTAAAATTTTTATTTGTTCCAGATTACACTATATTATTACTTTTAATATATAAAGTATTACTTTTTATTTTTTTAAAAAAATTTAAATAGAATTAAATCAAACTATTATTATCGTATATATTTGAATCGTTTTAAAGCCGATTTAGATGATTAGGGTAAAAGTTTAATTAATTTTATCTTTTTCCCTTTTTTTCATGTTTTTTTGATTTCCATATATTTTCCAAAAAATAATTTTAAAAATTTTTTCAAATGGGACAATTTTTCTGAAAATCCCATATTTAACCAAACCTTTATATAGGGTAATGTAAATATATTAGTATATCATATTATTCTAGACAATATGATGTGCAAGTATTGCTAACTATTTTAATGCCGAGATAGTCTAGCCTGGTAAGGCGCGAGACTGGAAATCTCGTGGGCGTTCAGCCCTCCTGGGTTCAAATCCCAGTCTCGGCGTTTATTAGTTTTTAACTATATTTTTTTGATATTTTAAAAATACTTGTTAGACTGATATTTATTGCACTCTTAGCTAGCATGCTAAGTTTATAACTGTTGAAAAGAACTGTGTTTTGAAATTCAAAACATTCGAATCTATATTTTACGTCTCGTAGGTTCGCTCTATAAATGGAGGTTATTTAATGGAAGACGAATTCAAACATTTAGTACGTATTTCAAGAAAGGACGTCAGTGGTAACAAAACCATTGAACAGGCTTTAACTGAAATAAAAGGTGTTGGAATCTCTTTATCTAAAACTATGTGTCGCGTTTTAGACTTGGATTTAAATGCTAAAATCGGATACATTGCTGACGAAGATGTTTTAAAAATTGAAGAAATTTTGGAAAACCCTCTCGACCACGGCATCCCAGCTTGGATGTTGAACAGAAGGGAAGACTATGAAACTGGTGACAACATTCACTTAATCGAATCAGATCTTGACATGACCTTAAGGGATGATTTGAACAGAATGAAAAAGACCAGAAGTTACAAAGGTAGAAGACACGAAGTCGGTTTACCTGTTAGAGGTCAAAGAACCAAATCTACTTTCAGAAAAAGTTCTTCAGTTGGTGTAAAACGTTCAAGAGGATAGGCAAGAGCTTTTTTTATAAATTAAATTATTTAAATTCAATTTAATAAGGAGATGTTTTAATGGGACAACCTAGAAAATCAAGGAAAAAGTATAATACACCACCACATCCTTGGAATGCGGAAAGAATTAAAAATGAAAATAAATTAATGACTAAATACGGTTTAAAAAACAAAAAAGAAATTTGGAAAGCTGATACTTTAGTCAGAAGATACAGTAGGGAAGCAAGGTACTTACTTGGTTTCGGTACTGATCAAATGGTTGATGAAAAATTACAATTATTAGGACACTTAGCTAGAACCGGTGTTTTGCCTGAAGGTGCAGCTCTTGAAGATATCTTAGATTTAAATGTGGAAGATATCTTAAGAAGAAGATTACAAACCATTGTGTACAAAAAAGGTTTAGCTCGTACTCCTAAAGAAGCAAGAATGTTTGTTGTACACGGTCACATAGCTTTAAATGGTAAAAAAATCAATTCACCAAGTTATGTAGTATTAGATGGTCAAGAAGATGAAATTGGCTTTTACCGCTCTTCACCTGTAGCAAAACAAATTGAAGAGTACAACAAAGGTAAAGATAACAAAGCTAATACAGAAGAATAAAAGGTGTAACTATGGCAAAAGATGAAAAATGGGGTATAGCTAATATTTACTCATCATTTAACAACACTATTATTACTGTAACAGATATTACTGGTGCTGAAACTATTTCACAATGGTCTGGTGGAAAAGTTGTTCGTGCAGACAGACAACAGGCTTCACCATTCGCAGCAATGGCTGCAGCAACTAGAATAGCTGATGATGCTAAAGAAAAAGGATTTGTTGGATTACATATTAAAGTAAGAGCTCCTGGTGGAAATGGACCAAGAAGTCCAGGACCTGGTGCACAAGCAACTATTCGTGCTTTAGCAAGAGCTGGAATTAAAATAGGAAAAATCGAAGATATTACTCCTATTCCTCACGACGGTACTGGAAGACCTGGTGGTAAAAGAGGAAGAAGAGTTTAAGCGGAAGGGTTTAATATGGAGATAGAAGTTAAAAGTCAAAGCGAAAATGAAATTGTTTTCATTGTTCGTGATGCAGAAGTGCCTTTCATCAATGCTATCAGAAGGACTGCAATGGTAAATGTTCCAAAAATAGCAATTGAAGATGTGAATATTATAAGAAATGATTCTGCAATGTTCAATGAGGTGCTTGCTCATAGGCTTGGTTTAACTCCTTTGGTTTCTGATTTGGATGCACTCGAAGGTATGTCATTGCCTGAAGATGATGACTGGGATGTGTATGATAATGGAATCATGTTTTCCTTAAATGAAGTGGGACCTAAAGTTGTTTATTCTAAGGATTTAATATCTTCAGACTCAAAAATTAAACCAGTATACGACACAATACCTTTAGTAAAACTCAAAGAAGGCGAAGAAATCAACATTGAAGCTGTAGCTAAAGTGGGTTATGGAAAGGAACATGCAAAATGGATGCCAACAACCGTATGTGCATACAAACAATATCCTGAAATAACATTCAATGAGGATGTTGAAATCGATTATGACTGTGCTCAGGCTTGTCCTAGGGGCATATTGAAATCCGATAGGAGATCTAAAAAAATCAAAATCCTGGATATTGAAGACTGTGCAATGTGTAAAAGCTGTGTAAGGGCTTCAGACAACGGTTACATTCAAGTGGGATTCCGTCCTAATGATTTCATATTCAGAATTGAAACAGATGGAGCAATGCCTCCTAAGGAAGTTTTATTAAAAGCATGTGACGTATTAGGTGAAAAAGCAGATAAGTTTATCAGATTTAGTGAAGAAGGAGGAAGTAAATAATGGTTAAGAAAGTAGTAAAAACAAATCCTAACCTTATTGAACTTATTAATAAACTTTATGAACAATCAAGAAGTGAAGATGCAGCTATTTGGAAAGATGTTGCACAAAGACTTGAAAGGTCTAACAGAAGAACCGCTGAAGTAAATTTGTCTGATATTGCAAGACATGCTGAAGCGGATGAAACTATTTTAGTACCTGGTAAAGTTTTATCAAATGGTGATTTAGAAAACAAAGTAGATGTTGTAGCATTAAAATTCTCAGCTAAAGCACAGGAAAAAATTGAAGCTGCTGGTGGAGAATGCATCTCAATTGATGAAATTATGGAAAGTAATCCTAAAGGATCAAACATCAGGATTATGGAATAGGGGATGTGTGTTATGATGATTATAGATGGAGAAGGATGCGTTTTAGGAAGATTAGCTAGTGTAGCTAGTAAAAATCTTTTAGAAGGTGAAGAAGTAGTAGTTCTCAATGCTGAAAAAATTATGTTAACTGGTAACAGGGATTGGGCTTATGCTAAATACAAACAAAGAGTGGACAGAGCAAGTATCTCTAACCCTCGTGATTTAGGTCCTAAATATCCTAGAAGACCTGATGATATATTCAGAAGAACTGT
>Ga0326514_10000537_pt1 | contig 25740 bp, 20 predicted proteins | sample 3_2548_0518_D_FD_203653 | JGI IMG/M metagenome (GOLD analysis project Ga0326514, IMG submission 203653) | Bovine rumen microbial communities from UC Davis, California, United States - 3_2548_0518 | ecosystem: Host-associated > Mammals > Digestive system > Stomach > Rumen | place: USA... | reverse complement strand
TCATGTTGTCGGCCTTGTATTTCCAATAGGCGGCAAAGCCTTTTTCGGCGATTTCCTCCATGCGCTGGCTGCGAATTTGCACCTCCATCCAATTGCCGGTCTGACCCATCACCACGGCGTGAAGGCTTTCGTAGCCGTTGGTCTTGGGGAACGAAATCCAGTCTTTCAGTTTGGCGGTGTTCGGGCGGTAGAAACCAGTCAGGATGGCATAGATTTTCCAACATTCGAGGCGTTCTTGATCGACTGGGCAGTCGGTGATGAAACGCACCACGAAGGAGCCGTAGAGTTCCTCAAACGAGAGTTCCTTTTCCATCATGCGCTTCCAAATCGAGTTGACCGAGCGTTCCTTGATTTCGGCACGCACCTTGATACCTGACTTTTCGAGTTCGGCCATGACGGGGGCGATGAAGTCGCGCGTTTCGCCCATGCGACGCTCGCGCACATCATCCACACGCTTGCGGATGTTGTTGTAAATGGTTGGATTGGTGTATTTTAGAGATAAGTCCTCCAACTCAATTCGGATGGCATGGAGGCCAAGTCGGTAGGCGAGAGGCGCATAAATATAGGAGGTTTCGGAGGCGATTTTCAGTTGCTTGTGCTTGGGCATCGAGTCCAAGGTGCGCATGTTGTGGAGCCTGTCGCTGAGCTTGATGAGCACCACGCGCACATCGTAGGTCAGCGAAGTGATGATTTTCTTGAAGTTTTCGGCCTGCATACTCTCCGCGCCCTCCATTTTGTCGAACTTGGTGAGGCCGTCTACCACTCGCGACACCTTTTCACCAAACATTTCCTTGATGTCGTCCAAGGTGTAAGGCGTGTCTTCCACCACATCATGCAGCAGGGCGCAGATGATGGAGGTGCGGCCCAATCCGATATCGTGCGCGGCAATGGTGGCCACCTCGATGGGGTGGTAGATGTAAGGCTCGCCTGAGCGTCGGCGTTGGTCCTTGTGCGCATTGACAGCAAAGTAGAAAGCCTTGTCGACGGCTTCGAGGTCTTGCGCTTCCTTGCGGGTTTGCCAAACATCGATAAGGTGCTGGTGCCGCCGTTCGATTTCTTCTTTTTCTTCCTTTGAATAGGTGTCGGGTAAAATAGGCTCCATAGGCAATCGTCTTTTTCAGTCTGCAAAATTAGCGATAATCCTTGACTGATTCCGCTTTTGCAAGCAATTTTTTTCCTATTTTTGCACCCACAATGAAAAACATCAGAAATTTTTGCATCATAGCCCACATCGACCATGGCAAATCGACCTTGGCAGATAGGCTTTTGGAATTGACACACACACTGAACGACAAGGAATTGGTCGATCAGGTTTTGGACGACATGGACCTTGAGCGCGAGCGCGGTATCACCATCAAGAGCCACGCCATCCAAATGAAATACCCATACAAGGGTGAGACTTATACCTTGAATCTTATTGATACTCCCGGCCACGTCGACTTCTCCTACGAGGTGTCGCGGAGCATCGCGGCTTGCGAGGGTGCCTTGCTTGTGGTGGATGCCACGCAAGGCATTCAGGCCCAGACGATTGCCAACCTCTATTCCGCCCTTGAGCACGATTTGGAAATCATCCCCGTGATGAACAAAATCGACATGGACAGTGCCATGGTCGACATTGTGGAAGACCAGATGGTTGACCTTTTGGGCTGCGACCCGAGCGAGATTTTGAAAGTGAGTGCAAGGACGGGCGAAGGCGTTCCCGCCGTTTTGGATGCCATTGTCGATCGCATCCCTTGCCCCAAAGGTGACCCCAACGCACCGCTCCAAGCCTTGATTTTCGACTCGGTCTTCAATTCTTTCCGTGGTATTATCGCCTATTTCCGTGTGATGAACGGAACGATGCACACCAATGACCTCGTCAAGTTTTTCGCCACAGGCAAAGAATATCATGCGGACGAAATCGGGGTGCTGCAACTGAAACAAGTGCCTAAGAATGAACTCTCTGCGGGCGATGTAGGATACATCATCTCTGGCATCAAGACCTCAAAGGAGGTCAAGGTAGGTGACACCATCACGCATGTGGAAAGACCTTGTGCCGAGCCTGTTTTGGGCTTCGAGGATGTGAAACCCATGCTGTTTGCGGGTATCTATCCTGTGGATGCGGATGATTATGAGGAACTTAGGGCTTCGTTGGAGAAACTGCAACTCAACGATGCCAGCTTGGTTTGGGAACCGGAATCGTCGGCGGCACTGGGCTTCGGCTTCCGCTGTGGCTTTTTGGGCTTGTTGCACATGGAAATTGTGCAGGAGCGCCTCGACCGAGAGTTCGACATGGATGTCATTACTACAGTGCCGAATGTGTCGTTCAAGTGTTACAAAACTGATGGCGAGATGATAGAGGTACACAATCCCAGCGGTCTGCCCGAGGTGACGAAGATTGACCACATTGAGGAGCCATACATCATCGCGCAAATCATCTCGAAAAACGACTTCACCGGCCCGATTATGACGCTCTGCATCGATAGGCGCGGCACTTTGAAAAACCAAGTCTACCTTTCCACCGACCGCGTGGAACTGACCTTCCAAATGCCGCTCTCTGAAATCGTTTTCGACTTCTACGACAAGCTGAAATCCATCTCGAAGGGCTACGCTTCATTCGATTATCATATTGCTGGTTATCAAGACGCTGACTTGGTGAAATTGGACATTATGCTCAACGGCGAGTCGGTGGATGCCCTCTCGACTTTGATACACCGCGCCCATGCCTACGACTTCGGTCGGCGCATGTGCGAGAAACTGAAGGAATTGATACCTCGTCATCAGTTCGACATCGCCATCCAAGCGGCCATCGGAGCGAAAATCATTGCGCGTGAAACGGTGCGCCAAGTGCGCAAGGATGTGACGGCGAAGTGCTACGGCGGCGACGTGTCGCGTAAACGCAAACTGCTTGAAAAACAGAAGGCTGGAAAGAAACGAATGAGGCAGGTCGGCAATGTCGAAGTGCCGCAGTCGGCGTTCTTGGCCGTGCTGAAACTGGATTAAAGGGTAATCTAATAATATGGTATTGCTTCGCAAGAAATCTGTCAAAAATGGAATAGAAAATCAATCAAAAATCAAAATGACAACAATAGGATATAATTATGATTTTGACAGATTTTAAAAATGATTTTTAAAGATTTCTGCGCGAAGCGCATCAAAAAATAGGACAAAATGAGATGACCGACCTCCAATATCAAATAGCATTGACCCTATTGCCCGGCATCGGCGACATCAGCGGCAAGAAATTCGTGCAGTATTGCGGCAGCGCGGAGGCCATTTTCAAGGAAACGCGCAAGTCGTTGGAGAAGATTTCGGGGATGCGCGAGGCTTCCATCGAGGCCATTTGCAACCCAAAACCTTATCTGAAACGCGCCGAGGAGGAAATCGAATTTATTGAAAAGCACGACATTAGGCCGTTATTTTTCCTCGATTCCGACTATCCGCGCCGTCTGTTGCAATGCGACGACGGTCCGATGATGCTATATTATAAAGGTGTGGCCAATCTCAATGCCAACCGTGTGGTGGCCATCGTCGGGACGCGCAACATCACCGACTACGGCAAGGAAAACTGCAATCAGTTGGTGGAGGATTTGAAAGATGATAATGTTTTGATTGTAAGCGGATTGGCCTACGGTGTCGATACTTGCGCCCACAAAGCCTCCGTGAAAAACGGCATCCCGACAGTCGGGGTGATGGGCTGTGGAATGCAGCAAGTCTATCCTTCGCCGAACAAGAAATTAGCCAATGATATGATTGAGCAAGGTGGCGGAGTCCTCACCGAGTGCCTGAGTGGCACACAGCCCGACCGCGAGAATTTCCCGCGCCGCAACCGCATCATTGCGGGCATGGCGGATGCCGTAATTGTCATTGAATCAGCGTTGAAAGGCGGCTCACTGATTACCGCCGACATCGCCAATTCCTACAACCGCGACGTGTTTGCCTATCCAGGTCGCGTAATGGACATTTATAGCCAAGGTTGCAATTATCTTATCCGCACCAACCGCGCCCATTTGATGGAAAGCGTACTCAATCTTCGCTATGCAATGCGTTGGGATTCAGAGCAAAAGGTTGAGAAACAAACCGCATTGTTCCGCGAGTTCACCGAGGAGGAAAAGATTATTATGGACTGTTTCGGCGCAAATGCCGTCATCAGTTTGGATGAAATCATTGTGAAGTCGGAGTTGCCGACCACGAAAATTGCAGCTATACTTTTGAATTTGGAATTCGACGGCGTGCTGATGGCATTGCCCGGAAAACGTTACCAGAAATGTTAGGGAAAGTCATTAAATCGACGGGCAGTTGGTACATCGTCTTGGACGGTGAAGATCGGCAGTGGGAGTGCCGCCTGCGTGGGAAAATCCGCTTGGACGGATTGCGTTCCACCAATCCTGTGGCCGTCGGCGACAACGTTGAGTTTGAGCAGGAACCTGGCAAAGAAACGGGAGTTATCAAAAAGATAGAACCGCGAGAGAATGTAATCGTCAGGCAATCAGTGAATTTGAGTAAGGCATCACACATCATTGCCGCCAATGTGGATTTGGCTATTGTGGTGGCTACTATCGCCCATCCGCGCACCTCGACGGGTTTCATCGACCGCTTTTTGGTGACCGCCGAGGCCTACCACATTCCCGCCGCCGTCATTTTTAACAAGTGCGACCTTTACACCGACGAGCAGATAGGGGAGATGTGCGTCTTGATGGAATATTACCAAAGTTTGGGTTACACTTCGTTTGGCGTTTCGGCCAAGACGGGTTTCCAAATTGATGAACTTAAAACCTTGATGCAAGGCAAGATATGCCTTTTTTCGGGACATTCCGGCGTGGGGAAATCGGCTCTCGTAAACGCCTTAGACCCGTCGTTGAACGTCCGCATTGGCGCGATTTCCAACTACCATGAAAAAGGCAAACACACCACGACTTTTGCCGAAATGCACCATCTTGATTTCGGCGCGTGGATTGTCGATACGCCCGGTATCAAGGAATTTGTTCTGTATGACCTTGAGAAAGAGACCCTTGCGCAGCGTTTCCCCGAGATGCGCGACTTGATGAGCGAGTGCCGTTTTGCCAACTGTACCCACACCCATGAACCCGGTTGCGCGGTGAAAGCGGCGGTCGAAAACGGAGAAATCGCCGACTGGCGCTATGTGAATTACCTTCGCATGATGACCGACGAAAGCCATGAATCTGTGAAGGAAGAAGGATAACTATACGGTAGGAATAGGCGAACACGCCAACAACGGGGCATGCCCCGTTGTCCTTACCAGACGAAAATATAAAAACTATGACCATCGCCCTATTTGGAAAAACCATCGCCCCAGAAAACGGGGAATATAAGCGGCAATTGTTTGCGGAATTGGCCAAAAACCAAGTTGAAATTGTTGTTTACCAGCCTTTTGCTGAATTGGTTAAGGCTTTCGTTCCCGAAGGCGTGAACTACAGCGTATTCAGTTCCAATGCCGACTTGAACGCCGACCTGCTCTTTTCCATCGGGGGCGACGGTACCATTTTGGACACCGTTCCCTTCGTCCTCGATTCGGGCATTCCCGTGGCGGGCATCAACATGGGGCGTTTGGGTTTCCTTTCGAGCATTTCGAAAAACGAGATTGCCAATGCGGTAAATAGCGTCCTTACAGGCGATTACACCGTTGAGCAGCGCAGCCTTTTGGAGCTCGTTTCGCCCGAAAAGGTCTTTGACGATGTGAAATACGCTTTAAACGAGTTGAACGTCATCCGCAATCCAGAACATAGTCTGTTGGCTATCAAGGTGTTTGTCGATGATGTTTACCTCAACACCTATTGGGGCGATGGCATCCTTTTGGCCACTCCGACGGGTTCCACGGCCTACTCATTGAGTGCGGGCGGTCCCATCATCGCGCCGAATGCGAAAAATTTCGTCATCACGCCGATTGCCACGCACAATTTGACCGTGCGCCCTGTCGTGATTCCTGACGACAGCACCATCCGTATTCAGGTGGAGGGAAGGGAGAAAAGTTTTGTGTTCAGCATGGACTCAAGGAATTGTACCTTAGACACTTCCGTGCAGTTGGAGGTGCGCAAGGCTGGTTTCTGCCTCAACCTTGTCAGGATGCGTGGCGAGGACTTTTTTGGCACCATCCGCAACAAATTGATGTGGGGCAAAGACAATAGAAATTGATTTCTGTCGTTTTCATTGGAAAATTTCCTAATTTTGCAGTCTTGAATTATGTATAGAAAGATTCGTATTTTATTGGTTTTGAGTTGCTTGGCTGTTTTTTTCCAAGCCAATGCCCAATTTGACGACCCCAAAACACTCGAAGTGGGGCCTCATGTCGGGGTGAGTTACTATATGGGCGACCTCAATCCTATGCTGCCTTTCGCGCAGGCGCAGTTGCAATACGGCGGCATCGTCCGCTTCAATTACAACAACCGCTGGACATTCCGCTTCGACTATAGCCGCGCCACAGTGACGGCTTCCGACGAAGTCATCAAATGGCGACCCGAGCGCGGACTGAATTTCACCTCGATCATCAACGACTTCAGCCTCATGGCCGAGTTCAACTTCCTCGAATACTACACCGGCAACCCGAAAAAGAATGTGTCGCCATACATTTTCGGCGGCATTTCGGTGTTCCAATACACGGCCTTCGCTGATGTGAACGGCACAATGGTGGACTTGAGCGACCAAAAGACGGAATATTATGACCCCAACGAGAAATGGTATAAAAGGATGTTTGGCAAGACCAGTCCTATCGGCGTTTCCATTCCTTTCGGCATGGGCGTGAAGTTCTCGATTTCGCGCCACATGGCGGGCACGGTGGAGTGGAGGATGCAGAAGACTTTCACCGATTATTTGGATGATGTTGCGACGGTGTATCCCGAGGAACACGCCTTCTATACCGACGAAAACGGTGCGAATTACGATTTGTCTGACCCCACGGGCAACTATATCCCAGGCCAACAGCGAGGCAATTCCTCCTTCAACGATTGGTTTGGCATGGCGCGTGTGTCACTAACTTGGAAGTTTAACCTGCCCGATGGAAGGGGCTGTAACCTAAGCAAATTCTGACGACTATGGAACTGAAAGACCAACTGATGCAACAAATTGACCGTGAGCGGCTTCCGCAGCATATTGCCATCATCATGGACGGCAACGGACGCTGGGCCAAGGAACGCGGCAAGCAACGCCTTTTCGGGCACCAAAGCGCGATTCAATCGGTGCGCGAGGTGAGTGAGGCCTCGGCGGAAATCGGGGTGCCTTACCTGACTTTGTACGCCTTCTCCACCGAGAACTGGAACCGTCCTTTCGCGGAGGTCACAGGGCTGATGTCGCTGTTGGCCACGACCATCAGGAACGAGGTCAGTACGATGAACAAGAACAGCATCAAACTGAACGCCATCGGCGACCTGAAAAGCCTGCCCAAGTCGAACTACGACCAATTGATGCAAGCCATTGACGACACGAGCCACAACACCCGCATGGTGCTTACCCTCGCTTTGAGTTATTCGGGCCGTTGGGACCTGAAACAAGCCACGCAGCGCATGGCCGAGGATGCCGCATCGGGGAAAATTAAGCCGCAGGAGATTGACGACAAGATGATTTCGTCTTACCTCTCCACGGCCAATATGCCTGACCCTGAGTTGCTTATCCGCACCAGCGGCGAGGAACGCATCAGCAATTTCCTGCTGTGGCAGTTGGCTTATTCCGAATTGTATTTCACTCCAAAATATTGGCCCGACTTCCGCAAGGCCGACCTCTACGAAGCGATTTTGAACTATCAGCACCGCGAGCGCAGGTTCGGGAAAACCAGCGAGCAAGTCGCCACTAAATGATTGAAAGATAGAACTATGCGATATAGATTTTTACCCATAATGCTGTTTTTTGTGGCTCTTTTGGGCTTCGGGAGCAGCACTTTTGCCCAAATCCAAATTGGCGACGACCTTTCGGAAATCAATTATGCGAGACCCCAAAAATACGAGATTGGCGGAGTCGTCGTCGAAGGTGCCAAATATGTGGATGCTTCCATGCTCAGCCTGATTGCCGGTTTGAGGGTTGGCGAAACCATCTCCATTCCGGGCGACGAGATTTCGTCGGGCATCAAGAAGATTTGGGAGCAGGGCTTGTTTGAGGATGTGGCCATCAATGCCACTGATTTTGTGGGCAATAAGGTGTTTTTGCAAATCGCCATCAAGGAAAAACCGCGTGTGTCGAAGTTCTCTTTCAAGGGTATCAAGAAAAGCGAGGCCGATGACATTCGCAACAAAATCAACCTTTCGCGAGGCGACATTGCCACCGACCACCTTTTGACCAAGACCACCCGCATTATTGAGGATTATTTTTACGACAAAGGCTACCTCAATGTTGACATCGACATCCAACAAGAGGCCGACACCGCTCGTGAGAATTACATCGACATGGTCATTAACATCGACAAAAAGGAAAAGGTGAAGATTGGGACAATCAATCTTATTGGCGTTGAGAATCTTACGGAAGGCCAAGTCTTCACTTCGATGAAAGAGACCAAACAGCGCGGCCATTTTGACCCGTTGGATCCCCTCGGTCCGCTGATTGTGAACACCGTCGCCGATTTGGTTACCTTGCATCCTATGAGGGCCATCAACGGCATTGAGGAATATTTCTACGACAACTACCGTCCGCGCATCTTCAAGGCCTCGAAATACATGGAAAAGAACTTTGAGGACGACAAGAACCTCATCATCCAGAAGTACAATGCCAAAGGCTATCGCGATGCGCGTATCGTGCGCGATTCGGTCTATCGCATTGACGACAAGAACTTGGGTATCGACATCGTCATCGATGAAGGCAACAAGTATCATTACCGCAATATCACTTGGACGGGCAACACAAAATACAGTGACGAGACCCTCAATTCCATCCTTGGCATCAAGAAAGGTGACGTATATAATAAGGAGTTGCTCGACAAGAACCTGACCTATAGCGAAACCAATTTGGACATTAGTTCGCTGTATATGGACGACGGCTACCTGTTTTTCCGTGCCGACCCTGTGGAAGTGGCCATCGAAAACGATTCCATCGACCTTGAGATTCGCCTCACCGAAGGCAAACAGGCTCGTATCAGCAATATCAGCTTGGCAGGAAACACAAAAACTTACGACCATGTTGTGTTGCGCGAGCTGTACACCCGTCCCGGGCAGTTGTTCAGCCGCAGCGATGTGGTTCGCTCTGTGCGTGAATTGGCCACCCTTGGCTTCTTCAATCAGGAGTCCATCAACCCCGATGTGCAACCCAATCCTTCCGACAACACTGTCGACATTAAGTATTCCGTGGAGGAAGCTGCCGCCGACCAAATCCGTTTCTCGGCCGGTTATGCCGCTAAGATGCTGATGCTTGAGGCAGGATTGCAGTTCTCCAACTTCTCCTTGCGCAACATCTTCAACAAGAAGGCATGGCGGCCTATCCCCGTTGGCGACGGACAGAAACTCGGCCTGAGCGTGAGCACCCTTGGAACGCAATACATCACTTATAGCATTTCGTTCACCGAACCGTGGCTCGGTGGCCGCAAGCCCAATGCGTTCAGTGCCTCGTTCTACCAGTCGTTTTATGCCAAACCCAAGACCTCCGAAGACTATGGCTATTTCAACATGACGGGCGGCACCATCGGTTTGGGTCGCCGCTTGACTTGGCCCGACGACTACTTTTCCATATATCATGGCATCAACGTGAAGCGCTATAATTTGAACAACTACCAGACCCCCTACTTGAACGTGGGCGATGGCAATGGCAAGTTCAACCTCATCAGTTATACTTTTGTGCTGTCGCGCAATTCGGTGAGCCAGCCGCTTTATCCGCGCAGTGGATCCGAGTTCCAATTGGGTCTTGAAATCACGCCGCCCTATTCGCTGTTTTCAAACAAGAGCTACGCCGACCTTCCCGAAAACGATAAGTACAAATGGATTGAGATGCACCGCTGGACTTTCAAGGCAGCTTGGTACACAGAGCTTTATGATAAGCTCGTGATGATGACCCGCGTGCGTTTCGGCTATTTGGGTCATTTCAACTCTGAAATAGGTCCAACTCCTTTCCACCGTTTCTTCCTTGGTGGCGACGGTTTGGCCAGCTATTCAATGGATAGCCGAGAGTTGGTTGGTATGCGTGGCTATGCCAACAATTCACTTACGCCTGGCTTTTATAACAGTTCCAATGCGTCCGGAAACGGCGGTGATATGATGACGAAGTACACGCTCGAGTTGCGTTATCCGCTCTCGCTCAATCCGCAGGCCACCATCTATGCCCTCACTTTCCTCGAAGCTGGTAACTGTTGGCTTGGGTTCAAGAATTTCAATCCCTTCGATGTGAAGCGCTCGGCAGGTGTGGGTGTGCGCATCTTCCTGCCCATGTTCGGCTTGCTTGGCCTCGATTGGGGCTATGGTTTCGACGATGTGTATGGCACTACGGGCAACAATCACAGCCAATTCCACTTCTCCATTGGCGGCTCCATCGATTAAATTTTTGGAACGATTATTGATAAGGTAAAACAGAACAAATTAAATAAAGCAATGAAAGCATTTAAAACCTTGATTTTGACCGCCGCATTGGTTTGTGGCGGCATGATGACCGCCAATGCGCAGATTGTTGGCGGCGGACAGAAAATCGTGTATGTCGATTCGGAGTACATTATGGAGAACATTCCGGAATACGGCGATGCGCAGGAAGAACTCAACGCCCTCTCGACGAAATGGCAAAAGGAAGTGAAGGCCGTTTACGACAAGGTGTCGGAGATGTACAGCAAGTATCAAACCGAAATGCTCCTCCTCTCCGAAGACCAGAAACGCGCCCGCGAGCAGGCCATCGTCGACAAGGAACAGGAAGCCAAGAACTTGCAGATGCAGTATTTCGGCTCGGAAGGCCAACTCTACCAGAAGCGCACCGAACTGATTCAGCCCATCCAAGAGAAAGTCTACACTGCCATGAAGGAAGTGGCCCAGACCAAAAACTACGCCTTTGTTCTCGATTTGGCCTCTGGAACCTCCGTCCTCTATGCCTCTGACAAGAACGACATCAGCGACGACGTGCTTGACCAACTCGGTAATGTGATGCAGACTGTGCGTCGCGAGGACCGCCGCAAGGCAGCCACCACTACAGGTAGCAACACAGGCAGTTCGACTGGTGGAGGCAAAGTTGGTACTGGAGCTCCTAAGAAATAATGGAAAATTGGGCGGTTGAAAGCGAAAAATTCCTATCTTTGCCGCTCAAATGTCAAGTGAAATAGAGTTAATTTATTAAAAATCAATAAAATGAAGAGAGTATTCAAAGTATTGTTTTTGGGCGTGGCACTCTTTGTGATGAGTGGAGTGGCCAATGCTCAGGTGAAGATTGCACATGTCAACACGGCTGAAATCCTTGATGCCATGCCCGACAAGGCTACTGCCGAGAAGTCGTTGGAGAAGTATTATGGCGAACTCCAGAGCCAGTTGGAAACCATGGCCAAGGAGTATCAGACCAAGATGCAAGACTACGAGGCCAACCAAGCCACCATGTCGAACTTGGTGAAGCAGTCGAAAGAAAAGGAAATCATCGACTTGCAGACCCGCATCCAGACCTTCCAGGCCAATGCCGAGAACGAGTTCGAGTCGAAGCGTGCCGAATTGCTGAAGCCCATCCTCGACAAGATTCAAACTGCCATCAACAATGTGGGCAAGGAAAAGGGTTACACATACGTCCTTGATTTGGCCACGGGTGCCGCCGTCTTTGTTGGCGACGATGCCGTTGATGCCACCAAGGATGTGAAAGCCAAGTTGGGTATCAAGTAAGAATAGTGGTTTTCAAATATTAGTTATAAACGAAACCAGCCGACCCATGCGGGTCGGCTGGTTTTTTTGTGTTGGTTGGTTTGTCGTTATTCAACAGCGATTTTTTTGCTTGCCCATCGTCCGTCTTCCGTCAGGCCTTGCAGAATGTAAATCCCAGTGTTGAGTTCCTCAAGGTTCTTGTTGCTGATGGCTTGTCCATTCGCATTGTAAATCCTCAAAACTGTGACGATTTCATCATCTGCGCTTTCTTCAAGGCCAGTCACTTCAACGATGATGTAATTCTCGCCGGTGGGAGTGAGGGAGTAATCCGACTCGCAATTCTCGTAAACAGCAGTGAGTTGGTACTTGTAACCGCCCATTTCCGATTCGTCGAAATAGGAAGTCTGGTCGGCACCAATTTCGATGACGATGTCTGATTTGGTGGCAATGTCCGAGCGGTAGAGGTTGTAATGCAAAGGCTGTGTTTCGGGGGCTTCCCAGGTCAGATTGACGCCAAATTGTTGATCTTCCATGTTGTAGACATACTCGCCTTCAAAGTTTTCGGGCGCGAGGCAGGTGATGACGGGTGGCTCGATGGGGCCTAGGGTGCCGTCGGGACCTATGTTTTGAGCATAGATGCCGCCGTCGAGGCAGTTCACCCATGCCACGATGTTTTGTCCCATGTTGAATCCGGTGCTATTGTCGCACATAGTTCTCCTATAGGTGTTTGAACATAAGGTTTTGGTCCACAATTGGTTGCCGTCCATATCCATGCCGATGGCCTCGATGGTGGTGAAATAGGGATTGCTGAGGCTGCTCTTCGTGTAAATCACGCTGAAACCGCTGCCGTCCTCGAAAGCATCGACCTTGATGTCGGAATAGGTTTGTCCGATGTTGTCGGCCACAAGGATGCCTTCACCCCAAACCCTTTCGCCCGAGGGGGTGATGCGGTTCGTGTAGATACGGCTTTGCGACTGCGTAGCGGCATCGGTTTGTTCGTAGGCGATGATGAGGTCGTGGCTCACGGGATCGACGGTGCCGTTGGCTCCACCATAGAAATTCATCGGGTCAGCCGAATGTACGGAAATACCGTTGGTGTCATCGATGGTCGAGGCACCGGTCTCGTCATAGTGGAACACATATACATTGAAAACCTCGCCAATGCCCGGGTGCCAGATGTAGGCATAGCCTCCGCCCAAGCCGTCAGGAACGACGTAATGGATATAGGTCGATTGGAAAGCCTGTTCAGACATCAACAGAACATCTGGACTGATTTGGACACCGTTGGTGTCGAAGCCGACGAGGTAGATTTCCTTGTTGGTGTAAAAACCGCTGCCAAGTCGTTCGTAAGTCAGGAAAACATAGTTGTTCAAACTCAATGTGATTTGGCCGAACATGCAATTGTAGCCATTGGCCGAAATGGTAGCGTAGGGGTTCAAGGTGCCGTCGGCATTGACATATTGCAGATAGCTGTTGTTATAGTCGGCTCCCAAGGCCCAGAAGCCGCCATCGGTGCCTGCCACTAACTCGGTGCGCGAGAAGCCGAGTCCGTCAAAAAGCCTCACGCCTTGTTCGCCCCAAGCGAAAGTGCCATCTGCGTTGATTTTCACGGCGTAGGTGTAGCCATCGTAGACGGCGAAGCAACTCACCACGCCGCCGTCGGCAGTGGTCGTCATGGACACGCCTTCCGAATAGGAGGCAAACTCCAATGCGCTGATATGGATGCCATCCTCGCCCCATTGCGGAACACCTTCAAAGTTAATTCGTTGCAAGTGTGGTGACCAGCCATTGGAACCGAATCCTTCCCATTGGACGTAGGTGTCACCCGTGTTGGGGTTGGTGGCGGTGTAGAGTTCACCGTCGTCATTGGCGCAGTTGACGATGAAAGTGTTAGTGGCCGGGTCATCGACCCATTGTGCTTGCAGGGCTGAAAAAGCGAATAAGCCTGCGAAGAATAGTACAGTTTTTTTCATGATGATATGATTTTAAAATACCTTTTGTTCATTGTTTAAAACGACCTTCTTTGTGACAAGTTTCCCTGTGGAGGTTAGCCCTTGGATGATGTAAACGCCAGAAACCAGTTCACCAATGTTGGCATTGCGAATGATTTGGCCCCTCGCGGAATAGATTATTAAGAGCGTTACGATTTCGGTATCAATTTCGTTTTCAGGAATCGAGGTCACCTCTATTATAATATAGTCCAATCCATCAGGGGTTTGGGCGAATTCCGACTCAAAGTCATCGTACATGGCTGTGAGTTGGTATTTATACGTGCTTGGCGTTGTCTCGTCGAAGTAGCACGTGGCCTCGGCATCAATTTCGATGATGTCGGTTGTCCCGTCATCAAGATTTTCTTGGTAGAGGTTGTAGTGCAGAACGCTGTAGGCTGGAGCCTCCCATGTGAGCATGGCACCGTATGAAGCAGTCTCTTCGTTGTAAAGATAGTTACCTTCGAAGTTTTCGGGTGCATAGCAGCAAGGGACTGGCGGTGGTGGCAAAGGACTGACCTCACCCAAAGCACCGTCCCAGCCGATGTTTTGGCCATAAACGCCGCCATCATCACCGTTGACCCATGCCACAATGTTTTGCCCTTCATAAAAACCAGAGGTGTTTTCGCTGATGGTTTTGTTGTAGCCTGTCGAACTCATGGTAGTGTTCCACAGCAGGTTTCCTTCGAGGTCGTATCCCACAGCTTCAATGCTGCCTTGGCTGGTGCCGTAGGTCACGACGAATCCATCTACGGCATCGATGGCATCCACATGTATGTCGCTATAGGAACGGCCAGTGTAATCCGCTACAAGAATGCCGTCGCCCCAAGGTTTTTCGCCTGTTTCCGTGATGCGGTTGACATAGACTCGATGTTGGGTTTGAGAGCCAGCATCTTTTTGGAGATAGGCGATAATGAGGTCATTGCTCTTGGGATCGATGGTAGCATAGGCATTAGTGTAATAGTTGCCGTAGTCGGGACTATGCACAGCGATACCATTGAGGTCGGAGATGGTGGGGGTGCCGCTCGCGTCGAAATGTGTGACGTAGGTGTTATACACGCCGCCTATGGCGTTGTGGAATTGATAGACATAGCCGCCGCCTTTGTTGTCGGGAGTGGCATAATGCACATAACTGGCACCTACGGCCTGTAGCCCGAACAATAGCGTTTCGGGGAAAATCTGCTCGCCGTTTTTGTTGTAGCCAGCAACGTGGATTTCCTTGTTGTAGGTAGTGTAGCCTTGGAGGGTATGCTTTGAATACACTACAAAGACACCGTTTTCAGCAGGCAGCAAAAGGCCGTTGGAGCATTTTTTTGCAGGGGCTTTGATGGTGGTCTTGGGGCGCAGCGTGCCATCGGCATCGATATATTGCAGGAAGGTGCTGTCCATGTCGGTGCCCAAAGCCCATACACCGTCGTCATGGTCATAATAATAGGTTGACAACACTTCGGAGCGACCTCCGCCTTCGCCGTCGAAGAGCATGAGGCCATGTTCGCCCCAAGGGAACGTGCCGTCGGCGTTGATTTTGACCGCCCAGTGATGAGGCCCAAGGGTGCGGAACACCGTGACCACGCCTCCATTGACAGCAGTCATGGAATAGCCTGGCGACCATGTGGCGAAGTCGGGCGTGGTGACATGGATGCCGTCGGCAGGCCATTGCGGAACGCCGTTGAAATCAAGGCGTTGCAACCACGGCGACCAGCCATTTTCGCCTTGGTAATGCCATTGAACGTATGAGTCACCAGTCGCTACGTCGGTTGAAACATACACCTCGGCGGCAGCCTTGTTGCAATTGGCAATGCGTGTGTTGCTGTTGGGGTCGTCGACCCATTGGGCTTTCAGCGTTACTAACGAGGCTAAAGCCAAGAACAGTAAAGATAGTTTTTTCATATCTACCGATTTTTTGAGACGATTATTGCTGCAAAATTAGAAAAAATCGTTTCTTTGCAGAAAAATTTGTCATTATGGATGAAAAATTTACCTCAGAAGAGAAAAATGCCGTTGCGAGTGTGCTTTACAACTTGGCCGACGCCGATTACGAAAACCACGAATCTGAGCGCGAATGTCTTGAGGCGTGCATGAAGGAATTGGAATTTGATGCCACGGGCTTCGTCCCGATTCCGAGAAACGAGATGCAAAAAAGGGCTTACGAAACCTTGAAGCGTATGACGAAGGAAAAGAAACGCGCCTTTTCGCTTATGATGACGCGCCTCTCACGCTCCGATGCGCACTTCGGTCTCAGCGAGCGGGCCTTCGTGAAGGAGATATTGGTTATGTGCGACGTGCCGTTTGTGCATAGATGATAATGTGCAGGCGACGGCAGTCCCTGTCCACGATGTCACGATGAAATGAAAACGCGGTTGCCGCATTGCAAATGATGATACCCACGGCTTCAGAATTACGGTTGCTCGGTGTTTTTCATTCGGCAGGGGGTTACGTCGCATTATCGGCAGGGGTTCACACCGCCTGCCTACATTGCTGTCACCCCTTCGGGGCTCCCTCGTGCCGCCGCAAAGTCCCATAGGGACGGCATATCAGTAAGCAGGCGACGTCAGTCCCTGCAAAAGACGTCAGTCCCTGCTCGCAACAGAGGGCTGTCACATGGTTGCTGAGCCTGCCGAAGCACCATGTCAGCCGCACACCCCAAAACAAAAAAAGCAGAGGCGCCACAACGTGGCGCCTCTACAATGATGTGGGAATTGAAAATTCCCTCCTCACCGCTTGCGAATTGCAAATTCGCAAGAACGGGGAATTGCAAACTCGCAAGAACGGGTTTTATGTCTTTCGCTAGAAAAAGTTGACTCTCTTAAAAGCCAAAAGAGATGTCAGAGTATCAAACACTGAAACGGGAGAAGTACTTCGACGAAGTAATCCGTCTCCATTACGAGTTAGGCTATGGAGAGACCAAGATAGCCGAATTAATTCCTATAAACCCATCCACGGCATGGCGATGGATCCGTAAATTTGCAGCCAAGAACAAAGACAAAACGACAGCGATGGCTAGGACAAAGAAAACGAAAACGGCGCCAAAAGATTCCGACGAGGAAGCCAAAGACGACATCCGATCCCTGAAGGCCGAGTTGTCCGCACTGAAGGCCAAGCTGAAGATGGCCGAGATGCGAGCGGACTTGTACGGCGAGATGATCAAGGTGGCGGAGAAGAAGTTCAAGGTGGAGATAAGAAAAAAAGCTGGCGCCAAGCGGTGACGGACCTGCACGCGAGGGACGCGAGACGCTATCCGGTGAGCGTCCTTTGCGGGCTGCTTGGCGTGAGCAAGCAGGCATACTACAAGCGTGACGAGAACGCTGAACTGGCCAAGGCCGCCCAGGAGGAGTTCGCCCTGCAGTACATCCGCGAGGTCAGGGCGAAGGATCCCGGCATCGGCGGCATGAAGCTTTGGCACATGTACCGCCGCGAGTTCGGCGCGATGCACCCGATGGGTCGCGACCGCTTCGAGGACCTGATAGACCGATGGGGCTTGAAGGTGCGCCGGAGGGTGCATGCACCGAGGACGACGGACTCCAGCCACGGGCTGCCGACCTATCCGAACCTCGTCAGGGACTTCATCCCGACGGCACCCTATCGGTTGTGGGTGAGCGACATCACCTACATCACCGTCTGGCTTTCCGAGACGGTCCATGTCTTCTGCTACCTCTCCCTGGTGATGGATGCCTATACCGAGGAGATTGTCGGCTGGAGCGTCGGGGAGACGCTTGATGCCACCTATCCCATAGAGGCATTGAGGACGGCCCTCAAACGCATCGAGGGCATTGCAAAGGAAAACGTCAATCTCATACACCACTCCGACAGGGGCTGCCAATACACCAGCGGCGAGTACGTGAGGCTTTTGGCCGCCAACGGCATACGCGTCAGCATGACCGAAAGCGGAGACCCGAAGGAGAACGCCCAGGCCGAGCGTGTGAACGGCACGATGAAGAACGAGCTGCTCAAGGGCCGCAGGTTCCGCTCCGTCGCGGAGGTCAGGGCAGCCGTGAGCGATGCCGTGGCCTTCTACAACAACGAGCGTCCGCACATGAGCCTCGGCATGATGACACCTGCCGAGGCATCCTGCCTCAGTGGTGAACTGGAAAAGAAGAGGAAGAGCTACAGGACAGCCGCGATAAAAAAGAAGAAGCAGGATACAGATATCACGGAAAAAGGTTTACCTTTGCCGTGCTGTCAGAGGTCTCCTTCCGGGCTACGCCCTACAGTCAACCTCTGACAGGGATAAACCCATGGAGTGTCAACCAATATCAGGAATAAACAAAAACAGTCAACCAATATCAGTATTAATAACAAAACGGGTCAACTCCAACCAGCGATTATCGACATAAAACAGTCAACCTAAATCAGGAAATGACATTATTTCATTCCAGCATTGCAAATGCCGATATTTACCGCTTCCGAATTGCAGATTTGGAAGAACGGGGAGCATACGTGTCCATCTTGGCGGTCATCTTGGTATCGCCGATGGTGATTACGATGTTGTCAATGGCGGTGCCGAGGCCGCAATCGTCGGTGCTCACGATGGCAATGTAGCAATCGCCGTACACGTCACTTAGGTCTACAGTAACCTCCGTCCAGTCCTCACTGGACTCTTCCACGAAGTCAGTTTCTTGCCAGGAGCCTCCGATGTCGGTGGTGTATGCAACCGAGATGTTGTTCATGTAGCCTCCTTCAAATTCAGGAGTGACATAGGCAAAGCTTATAGAAGCAGGACTGCCGTCAAACGGGAGTTGGGCAGAGACAAAATAGCTTGAACCATATTCGCAGTTGTTATTGATGTAAAGCGAATAGTTGCCTTCATAGGCATGAGCATAGTCATAGTCTCCATAGTCTTCAATGTATACATGGCCTATATTAGCAACATACCAGTCACCGGCATGTTCGCCATCGCTAACGAACGTCCAACCTATAGGCTGCACGTTGCCATCCTCGAAGTCGGGCGAGAGGTCGGGTTGAGGGGGGCCGTGAAGTTCTTCACCTCGCCATAGCCATAGCCACCCACATTCTTGGCATAGGCGCAATAGTAGTAGGTGGTGCCAAATGTGATACCGAAGGGGGCTGAGAAGATGCCGTCGTTCCAGTCACTACCTACCGCATAGTTCACCTGTGTTTCATTCGGGTCGAAAAATTCCGTGCTCCAGCAGATGCCGTATTCTTCGATGCCGGTGAGGCTCTCTAATGCGCCGTAGCAATAGGCCTGACCTATCACGAATTCCGGTTCAGTGTAGAGCGGGGCGGGGGCCGTGGCTACCGTGGGAGGATTCAAGGTTATGGTGGCATCGGTCAGGAAGGCGTTGGTGTAGGCCGCCGTGGGGATGCTGAACGTGCCTTCGAAGCCATCCGCGCTGATGGCGCCTTCGGTCACTGCGGCTTGGTCGCTGAGCACCACGGCGTAGCGCGTCGAGCCTGTGCCGTAGGTTGCAATGTCGCCCGTCGCCGTGCCGTTGGTCACCGTGCCGCCGAAGCCGATGGTGGCCTCGGTCTTCACGCCCGTGAGGGTAATCACGGCGTCGGTGCTCACCTCGCCCAAGTCGAACTTCACCAAGGCGCACTTGTTGCGCAGGTAGACGGTGTAGTCCAGTTTGGTGAGGCTGAAATCCTCATTCGAAGGAGCGCACGAAATCACGGCTAAGCCATTGCTCTGGTTGCCGATGTTGAAGACACATTCAGTCGAGCTGTTCTCAACAAGGCCGTCGATGGTTTGGCCGCCCATGAAGATGAATTGAAGAGGCTCGCCCTCGGTGGCCGCATCGTTGATGCTGCCCGCGAACACGCTGCCGTTGTAGGTCAGGCAGCCCATGTATTTGCCGTTGCTGCCCACATATACCACGTCGCCGTTGTCGTAGACCACGTTGGCCAACCCGTTTTCCTCTTCGGGATGCACCCTTTGTCCGCCGTTGTCGAGCGTCAGGGTGATGTTCACGCGGTTGCCGTTGTCGGCAGTGTTATTGTTTGTAGGTTCGTTTTTCTTGCATTGTGTCAGGCCCAGCACCATCAGGCAGGCCATGACGATGAAACTCAGTTTCTTCATTTTTCTTGGTTGTTTAATTCTGTTTGTTTTTCTTCGATTGGATGAAGGTATAGCCCATGCCGGCGGCAAGCAGTATGCTGATGCCGCCGCCTATCGGGGCACCAAACGGCTCGTTGCTCAAAGTAGAGCCTACACTACGGTTGCCTCCACGCTGCATCAGTCCATCGTTTTGACTGTTCTCATGGAACAAACCGTTGTCTCGCTGGTCAACCATCTGGGCCTGCACCGAGGTGGACGCAAGCAAGGCCACCCCCAATCCCATCGAAAGCACGATGGCTTTCAGTTTTTTGCTGTTGTTCATTTTTTATTGATTTAAAAATTTAAGATTTAAGATTTAAGATTCAAGATTCAACTACAGATTGCACTGATTTTACGGAGTGGATACCGAAGTAATTATGCTGCCTCGCAGCGGACGGATACAGATATCCGTTTAATCCGTTTAATCCGTAGTTCCGATACAAAAAAATCCAAGACAAAGCCCATTGGCCCTGCCTTGGATAGCGGATATGCAAAAGTTTGGAACATCCACCCTAATTGCTTGATAATCAATATTTTACATAGTGTTTTTCATAAAATTTCGGTTTGAGGCTACACAATTACGGAAAAAATCGACCTAAAAATAAAACAAAAGAGGGTGTGCCTGTATGGACACACCCTCTACAATCTAAAATTTTTGGATTTAAATCCAAAATTACTTGATATTCGGCTCCTCAAGTCCGAGATGCTTCTTGGCATCGACGCGCTTCAGGATGATGCCGATGATAAGGGCGGCAACACCCAAGCAGGCCAACATGACCAACGGCCATGTGTAGTTGAGCGCAACGGGGTCGTCAACACCGGGGTTGGTGTTTTCCAAGACCTTACCAATCAGCAGCGGGAACAGCCACAAGCCGATGTTCTGAATCCAGAAGATCAGGGCGTAGGCCGAACCGATGATCTTCTCGTCCACCAACTTCGGGACGCTCGGCCACAAAGCGGCAGGCACCAACGAGAACGAGGCACCCAACACGAGGATAGTCATGTAGGCCACAACCACGCCACCAACGGCGTTGCCCTTGAAGATGGGCAGCACGAAAGCGAAGGTGAGGTGGCAGATGATGAGCAGCAGCGATCCTATCATCAGCATGGAAGCGGCCTTGCCCTTGTTGTCGACATAACTGCCAAGGATGGGCGTGATGGCCACAGCCAGCAGTGGGAACACGGCGAAGATGGTTTCGGCAGTGCCGCGCATGTAGCCCATGTAGCAGTAAACGATCAGGGCAACGACAGCAATCGCCATCAAACCGATTTTCATGTTCTTTTTCTTAGAGAAGTTGCTGGAGAAAGAGCAAACGGCCACCACGAGCATGATGATGTATTGCACGATGGTTACGGTGTCGCCGGCCCAGAACGAACCTGCGGCAGGTTCAGTCAAGGTGAGGTTGCATTGCAGCATGTTCACGGCGTACTTCTGGAACGGGAAGATGGCCGAATAATACAGCACGCAGAGCAAAGCCACGAGCCAGAAGCCCATGCTGGAAAGAATCTTGCCGATGTCGCTGATCTTGAACGGGTCGTCTTTCTCTTCGGCCTCGCCGGTTTGCGCGTCGAGTTTCTTGTCCATGAAGAAATAGACGACGAACATCATCAGGGCGATGCAAAGCAGCACCACGCCGAAAGCCACGGAACGGCTCACGTTGATGGTGCCACCGAGGCGGGCGAAATAGGGCGAGAAAATCATGCAGGTGGCCACACCCAAACGGGCCAAAGCCATCTCTGAACCCATGGCCAAGGCAGTTTCGCGGCCCTTGAACCACTTCACAATACCACGGCTCACAGTGATGCCGGCCATTTCGACGCCGCAACCAAACACCATGAAACCAAGAGCAGCCAACTTGGCTGAGGCGGGCATGCCGCGATAGAACGGCGAAACGCCCAGTTCATCGAAGCCGGGGATGTAGTTCAGGTTGTTGGTGAACCAAGTTTCGGCGCCGCTGCCGTAGAACGACTCGCTGATGGCGTAATACTTGATCAAGCCGCCGACGAGCATCACCGCGCCCGAAAGCACGGCGGTGAAACGCACCCCCATCTTGTCGAGGATGATACCTGCGAAGATGAGGAAGAACACGAACACGTTCAGGAAGGTTTCAGCACCCTGCATGGTGCCGAAGGCGAGGCTGTCCCAGCCGCGCTCGGTCTGCATCAGATCTTTGATGGGGGACAAAATGTCCATGAAGATGTAGCTGCAAAACATGGCCAAGGCCAAGAGCAACAATGCAATCCAACGCATGGTCGGGTTGTCTCTCAATGTCAGTTTTTCTGTCATAATTATTTGATTTAAAGATTTAATATTCAATATTTTAAATTATGGTTCGATGCCTTCGACAGGCTCAGGCACCGATGACTCATGTTTAAGTGAAGGTCCCTGAGCTTGTCGAAGGGCCGTAATCATTTATTCAGGGATTTGCACCACTTCCTTCTTGTAGCCTTTCAGTACGGCCTTCGCCATGTTGGCCACATCGTCGGCGGTGATGCCGTTGATGATGTCGTTGTAGTCCTTCATCGGGTTTTGCTTGTCGCGGTCCATGGTTTGGATGCAGTTCATCCAGTAGCGGTTGCTTTCCATGTCTTCGCTGTGTTTCTTCACCAAGAATTCCTTCACCTTCTTGAGGTCTTCGGGGCGCGGGCCGTTATTGGCCACGTTCTGCAACTCGGCAATGGCAATGCCCATCAGTTTCTCGTACATTTCCTTGTTGGTGTCGAAGCCGATGAGGAACATGAAGGACTCTTTCGGGCGCAGCATGAGGTTGCCGCTGACGCCAACGCCGTAGGTGCCGCCTTCGTCCTCGCGGATTTTCTCGGTGTAGACGATGTCCATCACATCGCTCAAGGCCTGCATGGTCAGTTGGTTCTTGCGGGTGTATTCCATGTCGCCATTATAGACCATGTAGCAGGTCACTTTCGGGTTTTCCATGGACTTGGTGTAGTGGCTGTGTACGTCCTTGTCGGTGATGGCGGGCGCGTTGGCGGTCCAAGTTTCGTCGTTTTTCTTGGTCTTCAGCGAACCGATGTATTGTTCAATCATGGGTTCAAAGGTTTCGGGGTCGATGTTGCCTACAAAGGTGAAAACGAAGTTGTTGGCATCCTTGAAGCGGTCGGCGTAGAGTTTCAGGGCTTTGGCGTAGTCGATCTTGTCGTAGTCCTCGGCTTTCATGCGCTTGATGAGCGGATGGTTGTCGTAGAGGGCAAACATGAGGTTGTCGCGGAAAGCGATGTCGGGGTTCGATTCAATGTTGGCCAACATCGACTTGGAGCGGGTGATGTAGGATTGGAAAGCCTCCTCGTCGCTGCGGGGCGAGTTGAAATACAAATAGGTGAGTTGCAGCATGGTTTCCAAATCGCGGGCGGAGCAGTTGCCGCTCATGCCCTCGGTGAACGAACTGATGTTGGGGGTGACATTGGCTTTCTTTCCGGCCAAAACCTTTGGCAGGTCGATGGCACTGAAGTTGCCCACGCCGCCAAGCGTAGCCAAAGTGTTGATTTCCTGCAAAGTGTAGGGGTCGCTCTGGTCCATGACGGAGTAGCCGCCGAAACTGTAGGCACTCATCAGCACCTCGTCGTCCTTGAAAGTGGTGGGCTTGTAGATGACCTTCACGCCGTTCTTCAAGGTGAGGATGGTGGCATCGAAGGTGTCGTCGTGTTTCTTGCTCTCGATGGCGCCTTTCACGGGCAGGGTGGCAATCAGCGGCTCGTTGCTGACGGTTTCCTTGTAAGGCTCCACTTCCACTTGGTTGGCTTTCTTATACATGTCCAAAAGTTCAGCCTTGGTGGGCAGCACTTCGCCTTCCTTTTCGGGGGCGGTCAGGGTGATGACGATGTTGTCCTCGCGGATGAGTTGCTTGGCATATTCGTTGATGCCCTCCACGGGAAGGGCGGGCAAGAATTGACTGAGCAGCATGTATTCGTTCTCGATGCCCATCAGTGGCTCGTTGGTGAGGAAGTGGTTGAGGATGGGGTAGAGGTAGCGTCCCGTTTCTTGCTTTTCGCGTTCATCATATTGGTTCTCAATGCGTTTCATCAAGTCGGCCTTGGCGCGTTCAAACTCGGAGGCGGTGAAGCCGTATTGCTGCATACGCTTGTTTTCGGCAACGATGGCATTCATGGCCTCGTCGATGCCGTCCTTGTCCTTGGCGTAGGCAAAGCACGACCAAGCGTCCTTCGTGTCGCTGACGAAGAAGGTGCCGTAGTAACCGTAGCCGAAGATGAAGGGCGGGTTGGCCTTTTGCGTCAGTTCTTCCATGCGGTTGTTGTACATGGTGGAAACGAGGTTGTCGATGTAGCCTTTCAGCCAATATTGGATGTCGCCTTTTTCCTCGTTCGGAACCACGTCGTGCTTGTAGAAAACCGAAATGTTGTAGTTGGTTTCCTCGCGGTCGGTGCAGATGCTGACGATGGGTTCGGCGTTGTCGGCCACCTCAAATCGGGTGCGCTCGGCGGGGTTGACGGGGGCGGGGATGTCCTCGAAGATGGCCTTCAGGCGGCCTTCAATGACATTCACATCCACATCGCCGATGATGATGATGCCTTGTAAGTCAGGGCGATACCACTTGTGGTAGTAGGCGCGAAGTGCATCGTGCTTGAAGCCGCTGATGACTTCCTCGGTGCCGATGGGCATACGGTGACCGTAGGGGCTGTTGGGGTAGATGTCGGGCAACATCTTTTCCCACATGCGCTGCTGGGCGTCGTTGCGGTTGCGTTTTTCCTCAAGGATGACACCGCGTTCCTTGTCGATTTCGGGACCTTCCAAGGAGATGAAACTCGACCAGTCGTGAAGGATGAGGATGCACGAGTCGATGAGGTTGGGATTGGTGGTCGGCACGTTGGTCAGCATGTAGACGGTTTGCTCAATGCTGGTCCAAGCGTTCACGTTTTCGCCGAACTTCACGCCGTTGTGCTCCATGTAATTAAGGAGTGACTTGCCGGGGAAGTTGGCAGTGCCGTTGAAGGCCATGTGCTCCAAGAAATGGGCCAGGCCACGTTGGTCTTCCTCTTCGAGGATAGAGCCGACTTTCTGCGCGATGTAGAAATTGGCGCGTTGGGCGGGTTTCTCGTTGTGACGGATGTAATAGGTCAATCCGTTTTCCAATTTGCCTCTTCTGACGTTGGGGTCGAAGGGCACGGCATACTGCTGGGCGAGCATGGTTGCGCTCAAAGCCAGCGTTGCGATTAGGGTTAGCGTTAGTTTTTTCATTTTGTTGAATTTTAATATAAATGTACTACAAACTTTTCTATAAAGTAATCCTCTTTGAACCACTTGTTTATCGCCACTTGTTTGTGCCTCCAATAGCGGTTCAGGGCTTTGAATTCCTCGGTGAGGTCGCCGCCCTTTAGGTAAAGGATGCCGCCAGCCTCCATGTCGCCCCTGATTCTCAGTTTGTTGCCCGCGAGGTTGGCGATTTCGGGCAAGGTCATCACGGCGCGACCGGTAATCACATCAAATTTCTCTTTCACTTCTTCGGCGCGTTTGTGTTCGGCCACCACATTCTCCAATCCGATGGCCTCCTTCACGGCATTCACCACCTTGATTTTCTTGCCCGTACCATCAATGAGGTAGAAATCGGTCTGAGGAAACAGGATGGCCAATGGAATGCCCGGAAAACCGCCGCCCGTGCCCAAGTCCATGACCTTCATGCCGGGGAGCAACTCGAAGTATTTGGCAATGGCCAACGAGTGCAGCACATGGTGCTCATAGAAGTGCTCCATGTCCTTTCGCGAAATCACGTTGATTTTGCTGTTCCAGTCCAAGTATAAGTCTTTCAGTTGGTTATATTGCTCCTTCTGCCTCTCTGTGAGGTCGGGGAAATACTGGAAAAGGCTGTTTGTGTCCATAATACCGCAAAAAATTGGCTTCAAAATTACGGAAAAAATCGATGGAGCGGCTTTTTTATTTTGGTTTTATACGAAAATGGCCGTTTTTGAGTTGGTTTAATATGAAAAAGTTGCACCTATT
>Ga0326514_10000536_pt1 | contig 25754 bp, 21 predicted proteins | sample 3_2548_0518_D_FD_203653 | JGI IMG/M metagenome (GOLD analysis project Ga0326514, IMG submission 203653) | Bovine rumen microbial communities from UC Davis, California, United States - 3_2548_0518 | ecosystem: Host-associated > Mammals > Digestive system > Stomach > Rumen | place: USA... | reverse complement strand
AACTTATTAAAAATTTGCATACTATTTTTTCTTGCTATTTTAAAATAATTATAGTAAAATAACAAAGGTCAAAATATAGCAAAGGAGAATACAAATGGATAAAATAATAAAAACAATTGCAGAAGAATTAAATATAAAAGCAACACAAGTCGAAAATACAATAAAATTGATAGATGAAGGAAATACAATTCCCTTTATTGCACGTTATAGAAAAGAAGTAACAGGAGGACTAAGTGATGAAACACTTAGGGATTTAGGAGAAAGATTAAATTACTTAAGAAATCTAGAACAAAGAAAAGAAGAAGTAATAAAATCAATTGATGAACAGGGAAAATTAACAGATGAAATACTACAATCAGTTGCAACAGCAAAAACTTTAGCAGAAGTAGAAGATATTTATAGGCCATATAAACAAAAGAAAAAAACAAGAGCAACAGTTGCTAAAGCAAAAGGATTAGAGCCATTAGCAAATATAATTATTGAACAAAAAGAAACAAAAGATATTTATGAAATTGCAAAGGAATATATAAATGTAGATAAATTATCTGAAGAAGATAAGAAGAATAAAGATAAAGTTGTAAATAATGAACAAGAAGCGGTTCAAGGAGCTTTAGATATTATTGCAGAAGATATTTCTGATAATAGTAAATATAGAAAAGAAATAAAAAGATTGTGTTATAGAGAAGGTTTAATTGTTACAAAAGCTACAAAACCAGAGGAAAAATCAAATTATGAAATGTATTATGAATATAGTGAAGCTATAAAATATATACCAAGTCATAGAATTTTAGCAATTAACAGAGGAGAAAAAGAAGAGTTTTTAAAAGTTAAACTAGAAAAACCAGAAGACAAAATTTTAATTTATATTGAAAAAGATATAATTAAGGGTGAAACACAATTTACAGAAATGTTGAAAGAAACTATAAAAGACAGTTTCGAAAGACTAATTGAGCCATCAATAGATAGAGAGATTCGTTCAGATTTAACAGAAAAAGCAGAAGAAAAAGCAATAAAAGTATTTGGACAGAATTCAAAACAATTGTTACTTGGAGCACCAATTAAGGGGAAAACTGTAATGGGATTTGATCCAGCTTATAGAACTGGTTGTAAAATTGCTGTTATTGATGAAACAGGTAAAGTACTAGATTATACTACAGTATATCCAACAGAACCTCAAAATGATGTAATAGGAGCAAAAAGAGAATTATTAAAATTAATTGAAAATGATAAAATTGATATGATAGCAATTGGGAATGGAACAGCATCTAGAGAGTCAGAAATGTTTGTTGCCGATTTGATTAAAGACTGCAAGAGGGATGTTCATTATGTAATAGTTAGTGAAGCAGGAGCATCAGTTTATTCTGCATCTAAGCTTGCTACAGAAGAATATCCAGATATAAATGTATCAATTAGAGGAGCTATATCAATAGCAAGAAGATTACAAGATCCACTTGCTGAGCTTGTAAAAATAGATCCAAAAGCAATTGGAGTTGGACAATATCAACATGATGTAAATCAAAAGAAACTTGCAGAAAGTTTAACTGGAGTTGTAGAAGATAGCGTTAACAAAGTTGGAGTTGATGTGAATACAGCGACACCTTCACTTTTATCATATGTTTCAGGAATAAACAAAACAATTGCAAAAAATATTGTAAAATATAGAGACGAAAATGGAAAATTAAAAAATAGAAAGCAATTATTAAAGGTTCCAAAATTAGGAAAGGTTGCTTTTGAACAATGTGCAGGTTTCTTAAGAATATTAGATGGAGATAATCCATTAGAAGTAACAGCAGTTCACCCAGAAAGCTATGACGTTGCTGAAAATCTTCTAACAAAATTAGGTTTTAGTAGAGAAAATTTAAAAGATAAAGAAAAGTTAGAAGAAATAAAAATCAAGTTAAAAGGAATAAATATAACTGATACTGCAAAAGAATTAAACGTAGGAGAGATGACATTAAAAGATATTATAGAAGAACTTTCAAAGCCAGGAAGAGATCCGCGTGAAGATATGCCAAAACCTATTTTACGTAGTGATGTATTAAAGCTAGATGACTTAAAAGAAGGAATGATTTTAACAGGAACAGTAAGAAATGTAATTGACTTTGGAGCTTTTGTAGATATTGGAGTTAAGCATGATGGGTTAGTACATATCTCTGAGATGAGTGAAAAATTCATAAAAAATCCTTCAGACATTGTAAGTGTAGGAGATATAGTAAAAGTTAAAGTAATTAAAATTGATAAAGATAGACAAAAGGTAGGGCTTTCTATGAAAGTATAAGTTAAAAATGGGTAAAGAGGGATTGTCCCTTTTTACCCATTATGCTTTATGTTTTTCCTGTATTTCTTTAATTTCATCATAATGATTTTTTAATATATCTAAAAATACATCATCCATTTCAGGATCAAATTGAATTCCTTTGCATTTTTCAAATTCACTTATTATTACTTCAGCTGGTAGAGGATCTCTGTATGATCTTTTTGAATTCATAGCATCAAAGCTATCAGCTATTGCTGTTATTCTTGCTAAATAAGGTATATTGTCACCTTTTAATTTTCCTGGATATCCTGAACCATCATATTTTTCATGATGATGTTCTACAATTGGTAAAATGTCTTTAAACATTTTAGCATGAGATAAAATATGTACACCAATATTAGGGTGTTGTTTTATTTGTGAATATTCGTCATCTGTTAATTTTGCTTCTTTTTGAAGTATTGAATCAGGAACACCTATTTTTCCAATATCGTGGAATAATCCACCCAATCTTAAATTTTCAATATCAGATTCTGGCAAATTTAGGTATTTTCCTATTAATACAGAATACTCTGAAACTCTATCAGAATGGCCTCTTGTATATGTATCTTTTGCTTCAACTGTATATCTTAAAGTTTGAATACTTTCTAAATATGCACTTTCTAATTTTTCATAAGTATCAGAAAGTTCAGAATTTATTTTTTTGATTTCATACATTTGCTTAATAGATTTAATTCCAGATTCTATTAGTAATAATAATTGATCAAATTTGTCGCTTTTTTCACAGTAACCTTGAATATCTAATCTTCTAATAGTTTCTAAAGGCGGAGCTAAATCTTTATGACCAGTTAATAATAAAATATATAAATCTTTATTAAATTGTCTTATTTCTTCTACAACTTGATCACCATGAATAGGAGTCATAATAAAGTCTAATACCATCAAGTCAAAATGTTCATTTCTAACTCTTTCAACAGCTTCTTCAGGATTAGTTACACCTACAAATTCATAACCTGACCTCTTTAAAAATATTGATAAAGAGTCAATGATTCCTTCTTCATCATCTACTGCTATGATTTTATAATTTTTATTTTCATTATTTTCTAAATTCTGTAATCCTTTTCTCATACTAGGTTCATTCCTTTCGTAAGGATAGTATTAATAAGTCTAAAAATTTATTATATTTAACTAATATTATAGTAATTATATTAATAAAATCGACAAAAAGCAAGTGATTTGTAAAAAAATTTATAAGTAAATTGAAACAAATTGTAAACAAGTCACGAACTATAAAAAATCACATCGCTGTGATTTGATGTGATTTTCTATTAGTTTATAAAGGTAAAATTATTGTAAAAGTTGTACCTTTGTCTTTTTCTGACTCTACAGTAATATTTCCGTTGAAATGTGCTCTGATTGTTGAATAAGACATATATAATCCAAGCCCTGTACCATTTTTACCTTTTGTTGTAATCATCTCTTTAAATAATTTATTTTTAACTTTTTCAGATAAACCACAGCCATAATCTTTTATAGAGATTAATAAATCATTGCTTTTTCTTCCAACAATAATGTCTATATTTTGATCTGTTTTACCATTATATGCCTGGATTGAATTTGAAACCATATTATTAATAACTTGTACTAAACTATTTACATCTCCTCGTATAACTGTGTTTTCATCTGTTTGCATATAGATATTTAAATAAATAATTGCACTTTTTAATTCGTGTTTCATTAAAATATCTATTCTTTTTAGAAGTTCACCAACTGTAAAAGAAATGTTTTCTTCATTAGATAAAGCAACTGCTTGACCTTTTACTGCTGTAATAATATCAGACATATATTCTGTATGTGTTTTTATTTTTGATATCCAACTATTCATATCACTTGCAATTTCATGATGATCATTTGAATTAACTTCTGGATCATCAATTGAAGCATCATATTCTTTTACTAAGTCTGTTAATCCTTCTGCTGCACCTGATATGGACATTATAGGAGTTTTTAAGTTATGAGCTATTCCACCAATTAATTGTCCTAAAGAAGCTAAACGCTCCTGTTCCATTAGTGTTTCTTGGTTATCTTGAATTTCGTTAATATTTTTTATAGTTAATTCTTGGATTTTATTAAAGTAATAAGCCAAGTCACCAAATTCATCATTAGAAACAATTGGTAATATTTTATTTTCTGATACACCACCTTTTTCTAATATGTTTTTTAAACCAGCAGTAGTTTTTATTAAGTTATTAGATATATTGTGTGACCATACATATAGTAAAACACTAAATAATATTAATACTATTAATATTATTCCTAAATAATAAAGTAATAAATTAAAGTCAACGACTGGATATTTAAAACCTACATACCAAGTGTCACCATTAACATCTTTTAAGTCTATTGTATATAATTGTTCGTCAACTCCAAATTTTTCATATAAAAATCCATTTGTTTTATCATAAAAATAATTTTTGTATTGTATAACAAAATCACTAATTATACCATTAGGATTAGATGTATAAATATCTTTATCATTAGGACTAATAATAAAATAGTAGTGATCATTTTTTAATAATGGAATAGTTGATAATACATTTTTTAATGATTCCATATTTACTTGTTCTTTATCAATATTTTTTGATTCTATATATGCTTTATAATAATTACCTGTAGCAAAACCTTCCTGCTGTACGGCCTTTGAGTAACCAATTAATGAAATAACAATTAATATAAAGGTTATAAAAGGAACCATTTGAAATAATAGATTGTGCGAATTCGGTATCCTATATCCAATATTTTTTTCAAATTTATTTGATATATTATAAGTAGTTATTATCACATTATATAAAAATTGTTGTGTACCAATTAAAAGGATAATTGAAATTAAAGAGGCAACAGCAATAATTACTAATGTAAACTTTAATATTGCTAGTTCTGAAGCTAGCATTATAAAATTAAATAAAATTCCTATGGTAATAATTAAAATCATTTGTACTAATACAACTTTATAAGGAATATTAATACAATCCTTTCGTACTTGCTTGATTTCATTATAAGAAATTGAATCATTATTAAAATATTTAACTAAGTATTTAAAAATGTTTTTCATAAGTAATTTAAATGTAAAAAGATGAATTGAAAAACCTATAATAAATATTACAGTATATTGCTGTATATGAGTAAGTGTTTGAACTGCATTTTGAAATCCAAACTCTTCTGAAAATGGAGGAAAATTTTGTATTAGTGGCATAATAAAGTATACTAGTATAACTGTAATTAAATCAATAAAGAAAATCATACATTTAAATTTGAAATTAAAATTTTTTAAACTAGAATCATTTTTAGTTTTATTATTCAAAAAATCACATCCTTATTATATCTTTTTTAGAATATTTAGAATTTTTTGTATATAATTAAGTTCAGGTAAACTCCATGTTAAATCTAAATTTTTCATTTTTTCCATAGTTAGATCTTGTTTATAAATATTTATATTATTATTAAATATATATTGTTTTGAGTATTCATCAGCATAATTTTCAATTTCATTGATAAATACTTTTAAGTCGACAATTGATATATCATATTTTAGAAATTTTAATACTGTCTTTAATTCTGAAATAGTAATTAGGTTGTTGTTTAATATGTGATAAATAGAATTAGGGAAATGGTTATTTAATAAATTAATAATTATATTTGAGCATTCATCTACAGGAGAAAATTCAATACTTATATTTAATAAATCTTTTGCAATTAAACCACAATCTAATATTGACTTTAAAGTCATTAAAAATATATTTTGATTAGCATTTATTTGAAATGTTCCATCGCTTTTTCTAGGCATTATATTACCAAGTCTAAAAATTATTGCATTTAATCCTTTTTTATTAGTTGCTTCTAAAACAATTTTTTCTGCTTCAAATTTAGAAATTAAATATGGATTATTATTAAAATCTTGATTAATATATAATGTGTTCTCATCGAATATTTTATTTTGGGAATATTCATTTGTGAAGCCTGCAACAGAAAGTGTAGAAATATGAGCAAGGGATTTTGTATTTCCACAAAAATCAACTAAATGTTTAATGCTTTTTACATTATCATTACGCAGTGTTGACAGTTTAGCAAAATGTCTAACATTTGCTGCTGAATTAATAACAGTAGTAATATTGTTACTAATTTCCATATATTGATTTTCACTTAGTCCAAATTTTTCTGCACTTATGTCACCATTTAATATATGAACTTTTTGCTCAGATAGTTTAACAATATTTTGATTATTATTAAAATAATATTCAATCATTTTTTTAAGCCTCTGTTCTCCAGTTAAGTCAACTTTATTTCGTATTATACAATATATTTCTTTTACATTATCATTCAATAATAGATCCTTTAATAAATGTATTCCTAAGAATCCGGTAACACCAGTTAATAATATTGATGTCAATTTAAAACTTTTAACATTGTTTAAAATTTTAATACTTTCAATATTATTTAAATCTGGTTCAAGTCGAGAAATATTATTATTCTCTATGAAATACGCTAAATCTTTAATGTTTGAATTATTATATATATCCTGTATCTTAATATTATACTTTTCGAGATAAGTATAAAGAGCAGTTAGTGATAGTGAGTCAATGCCTAAATCATCCATAAAGTCATCATTAATTGATATTTCGGTTGTTCCTAATAATTCTTTAACATAATTGTATATTTCTAATTCAATCTGAGTTTGTGGACTAATAAATCTATTTTTATTATCTTCTATATATTTTAGTGCAATTCTTTTTAGTTCTTTTCTATCTATCTTTCCAGAAGTATTTCTAGGAAATTCATCTAATTCAATTATTTTTTTAGGCTTCATATAGAAAGAGATGTTATTATTAATAATTTCCTTAGCTATGTCTATTGAAATATTTTTATTCTTTTTTGAAACATATAAAGTAATTATCTTTGTATTATTATATGGAATTGCTATTGGATAAGTATCAAAATATTCTCCCAATAAATCTTGAAGTTTCTTCTCGAGTTCGTTTAAAGCTACTAAATAACCACCATTTACTTTAACAATATCATCATCTCTACCAATAAAATCAATCTCTAAATTTTTATTAATTTTTACAATATCACCGGTTCTATATGCTTTTATTTGCCTTTTTAAAATAGGATGATAAATTTGGATAAATTTATTATTAGTTTGTTCAGGCAAATTTAAATATCCTTTAGCTATGTTTTGTAATGAGTTTTTATCCTCATATATTATTAATTCACCTTTATACCCAATTGGTACAAAATCTAAATTTGAATTTATAACAGCAATTCTTGAACCATATATTGGTTTGCCTATAGAGGTATAGTTATTCTTAATTTCGTATACACTGATTTCTTTGCATGTTGTAAACATTGTAGTCTCAGTTGGACCATAAAGATTTAATACTTTTAAATTACTATATTTTGTTAATAGATGTTCGATAATATATGGTTTTAGAGTTTCACCACCAGTACCTAGAATTCTAAGACTAGATAAATCTGAATTTATAAGTTTATCTTGAATAGATATATGTTCAATCCATTTAGGAATTAAAAATGCACGAGTAACCTTTTTCTTTTCTAATATTTTTACAACCTTTTCAGGATTTAGTTCATCCTCTTTTTTTACTAAAATTAGTTTTCCACCAAATAAGAGAGATGAATAAATATCAATTCCAGAAGCGTCAAATGAATATTTCAAAAGTGAAATTGAAACATCTTTGTCACTTGCAGTAAGGGTACTATCTCTTTTTATAGAGTTTCTTAATGCACATATGTTTTTATGTGTTACCATAGTCCCTTTAGGATTACCAGTGGAACCAGATGTATATATAATATATGCTACATCATCTGTTGAGATTTTAGATATATCAATATCTAATTGTTTATTTTGTTCTATTTTATCAACATTAATTGTAATATAATTATCAGGTATAATTTTTTCATAGCCTTTATGTGTTAATATACAAATTGGGTTGCAATCTTTTAATATATATTCAATTCTTGATTTTCCCTCATCTGGTAAAATAGGGACATAGCATCCACCGGCTTTTAAGATTGCAAACATTGATGCAATCATTTCTATACTTTTATCAAAGAATAATACTACTGGTGTATTTTGAGTAACTCCAAACTTTTTTAAAATAGTGGCAATGTTATTGATTTTATTATCCAATTCTTTATAAGAAATTTTGGTATTATCAAAGTCAATTGCAGTATTATGCGGAAATTTTTTTACTATTTTATTAAATATATAAGGTACTGTGATATTTGTATGTTTTAAATGTCCAGTGTTATTTATTAATTGAAAGGATTTTACATCTTCTTTAGTCATAACACTTAATTCAGAAAGATTATTTTTCCCTGCTAAAACTTGTGAAATTATAAGCATTATTATTTGATGCATTTTTTCTATTTCAGAAAGCGAAAAACAAGAATTTAGATAATCATAATTTATTATTTTTCTATTATTAAATGATGTTAAATGTATAATTAATGGATTATTTTGAGTATTTGAAAATACCCATTTATATTCTCCTAAATCATTATTTTTAAATCTATTTTCTTGTTTATTTATTTGGTATGAAAAACCAATTTCGTATAATGGTGTATTTTCGTTTGAGTATTTATAATATAGTTCCTGGATTTTTGAATATGGGAATTTTGAGTGCCTAAATAAAGAAATATTTGTTGAAACTATATTTTTACATAAAGAAACAAAACTAGTATTTGCGTCAATATCAATCATTAATGGAAGTGTGGATACAAACATACCAATTGTTTTTAATTCATCATATTTTTTTTGACGATTTAAAAAAGGTGTACCAAATACTATATTTGATGAATTGTATATCTTATTAAAGAAAATAGATAATACTCCCAAAAAGAATGATGATTCTGTTATTTCATTTATTCTACAGAAATTAGATATATTATTAAACAATCTATTGCTAATTTGATATTCATATCGGTTCGCTTTTTTTTCTGTATGAACATTATTAAATATTTTAGTAGTAGAGATATTTTTAACATATTCGCTCCAAAAATCCTCATCTTTAATATATTTATTAGATTCTAAATACTTAATTTCTCTATCAATATAGTCAATATAACTAGGTATTTTAAACGAATCAAAATTCTCATCTGTGCAGATTTTTTTATAAAATTCTTTGATTTGTTCAGCAACTTGAGTTGCACTCCAGGCATCCGAAATTATATGGTGTGATTTATAAAAAATATAAGTATAATTAGGAGTATATAAAATTGAAAATATATACAATTTATTTAAAGATATATGTTTAGATTGATATTCTTCAATAATTTCTGATATATCTTCGTTATCTTGATACAGTGTTTTTATTGGTACAAACTCATATTCTGATACATATTGGTAATAACTATAACCATCTTTAATAAATTTTAATCTAAAAGCATCATTTACTTCTATTATTTTATTAATTGTTTTAATCAGTATATTTTCATCTAATCTACCCTTTAATTTCATTAAAGATAATATATGATTAACTGGAGTACCAGCACCATTTACCATTTCTAATTCTAATATGTTTTTTTGTACATTTGTTAATTTATAAAATGTTTTGTTTAACATTGAGTTCACCTTACATCCCTTTATTTTTATAGACAGATTATATCTTTTTATGTAGTATATTGTCAATAGAAATACAGTGAAAATAATATAAAATAACCATTTGTGTCAAATTTTTATATTATATTTCATAAATCAATTATAAAATGTTTTAAATTCTATTCTATTGTTAATACTAGAATAGAGGTGAATATTTTGAAAAAAAGGAAATCATCAGTTGGAAAAAAAGCATGGAGAATGTTTATAGTATTAGCAATATTGTGGGTTGCAGGCATTTTTATGTATAATACATATCAAAAAATAGAAATTAATGAAAATAGCTATGTTGCAACTAAAGTTAAATCCACAGATTATGAACAAACTGTGGAAATGCAAGAAGAAAATAGCAAAAAGATAGCAGATGTAATAGAGGAAACTACACAAAAGGTTGTAGGCATTTCAAAACTTAAAGAACCTGGAAATACAATACTTTCTAAAACAACAGAAAGTGAATTAGGGCTTGGAACAGGAGTTATTATTACTCAAGATGGATATATTATAAGTAATGAACATGTAACAGGGAGTAAGTATAGTAAGTGTTATGTGACATTGGAAAATGGTACAAATTATGATGGTACAGTGGTATGGGAAGATTCAAATTTAGATTTATCAATTATAAAAATTAATGCAAAAGATTTACCATATGTGAACTTAGGAGATTCTAAAAACATTAGAGTTGGAGAAACTGTTTATGCGATACGGAAATCCAATTGGGTTTGAATTTAGAAGAACAGTTACTTCTGGAATTATTAGTGCAAAAAATAGAACTATAAAAATTGAAGAGAAAGATAAATCTTCATATATGACTGACTTAATCCAAACAGATGCAACAATAAATCCAGGAAATAGTGGAGGTCCTCTTATTTATCCAAATGGAGACGTTATAGGAATTAATACAATTAAAATAACAACTGCAGAAGGAATAGGTTTTGCTGTTCCAATTAATATAGTTAAGCCAATAATTGAGAGTTTCAAACAAACGGGAAATTTTGAAGAAGCTACAATTGGTATTTATGCTTATGACAAAGAGGTAACTCCATATTTAAGTAATAATTTAATAAATAAATTTAATAAAGGAATTTATGTCGCACAAATTACTCCCAATGGACCTGCTGATAATACAGATTTAAAGGAAGGAGATATAATTACAAGTATTGATAATATTGAATTAAACACAATGAATGATTTAAGAGAATATATTTATACTAAAAAACCAAATGATAGTGTTTCTTTAAAAATTAATAGAGGTAAAATAAATAAAGAGATTATTATTACTCTTGGTAAAAAATAAAATGAAATGCCGCCCTCATGTCAATTGAAAAAACAAATGACTTATGGGGCGGCGAGAGATTAAAGAAGACCAGCTCGATAATTCTCTATATCCTCTGAACTAATTCTCGTGTTAACAAGAATATTTACTGAATTAAAAGTAAGCTCAGAAGATATTTCCTTGTTTATACAATCCTTTAAAAAGACTGTACCATACTCTTTTTCATACTTGCTTAAAAAGCAATACTTCAGAGTATTTTCCAAAGAAGTCTTTTCGGGCACTGTTGCCATAATATCTCTCCTTTCAGTAGATTTCAATATTATTACACCACAATTTTACATAAAATACAAATTCTTAGAGTTTCAAAAGAGTAGTTTGTGAAAAAGTTAAATTTAATTTCAATTAAAAAAGTAAATATGATAAAATATATAAAATAACAGAACAAAAGTTAACATAACCATTGAAAAAGGATGAAAAATATGTTAAAATATTAGATAAATATTTTACAAAAGAATTAATTATTTAGGGGGATAAAATGGAAAGTATTTTTTTTAATAAATTTTATTTAGATAAAGAAAAAGATATAATTGTTAATTTATACAAAATAAATGAAGATGAAATTAAATATATATTAGAAACGCCAAATCATAACACAGGAAATTTAATTACAAATCTAGCTAAAATCTGTGGTGTAGAAACTATAAAAAATGAATATGATATGAAGATAATAACAGGTATTATACCTGCTAGTATTAATGGTGATAATGAAGAAGTTTATATATTTAGATTAGGTGGAATAAAGATTGCAAATATATATGAAGATGGAACAATAGAAATAAAAGCAAAAATTCCGGCTATTTCTAAAACTCTTATGTCACAAACAAAAAATTATAAATTACCAATAGAAAAAACAATTGTTAAATCGTATATTTTAAAAAAATCAAAATTTAGAACAGATTTACATACACACATGAATGCAAATTTAACACCAGATGCTTTAATTGCATTAGGAATATTTAAGCAGATAAGATACCCTCTTTATTACATAAAAAAATTAAATTTGAAGATGACAAAAGAACAGGAAGAAAAAATATTAGCACAAAGAAAAATTGTTGAGGAACAATTTAAAGATTCTGAGTTAAAAGGAAAATATTTAATTAGAAGAATTGATGATAATACATTCATTAATTTTGCAGATTTTATACTAAACAATTTAGAAAATGCTGAATACAACATTTCAAAAATAAGAAATAGTTTAGGAATTCTAAAAGATGGTCAGGCAGTTTTTACTAATTTAGAAAAAGTATATTTATATAGATATGTATTTGCAAAAGGAACAGAATCTAAAGAGAAGATTAATTTGTGCAATATCGAAAGAATTCCAGATAATGATATAGTAAAATATATTAACCAAATGATATTAGATCATAAGGATGGTAGTAAGTATTGTAATAATAATTTAAGACAAGATAAATTATTATGGGTAGCAAGAGAATATCAAAAACAAGGTATTAAATATGTAGAAATAACAGATACTGAGCTTGCAAAACTAGGAGAACCAGCTATTAAATACTTAGAAGAAATTCATGAGATAATGCCAAAAATAGAAGAAGAAACAGGTGTAAAAATAAGATTTTTAGCAGGTATAAGAAGAATACCATTAACTATAATTAAAGACCAAAAAACAAGTACTTCATACTTAAGAGACAACTTAAATACCATAAAAGCAGTAGCTAAAAGCCCTTATGTAGTTGGAAGTGACTTTATAGGAGAAGAAATAAATGATATTACATATTTAAAACCTGTAATACAAGAACTAGTTAATTATGTTGTAAATGAAGACGAAAACTTTACAATAAGAATACATGCAGGAGAAAATGATAGTTTAAGAGAAAATGTATCTAAATCTATAGAAACAGTAATTGATGCAACACCTAAAGGTAAAAAAATCCCACAAGTTAGAATTGGTCATGGATTATATACACCAGATTTAGATTCTGAAGAGGGAAAAGAATTAATTAAAAATTTGAAAAAAGCTGGAGCAATATTAGAGTTCCAATTAACATCAAATGTAAGATTAAACAATTTAAATGCATTAGATAATCATCCCCTTAAAAAGTATATAAAAAGCGGAGTAAAATGTGTTCAAGGTACAGATGGAGTAGGACTTTATGGAAGTGATACAATTGAAGAACAATTAGCTTTATTTAACTTATTAGATTTAAACAATGACTATTTCGAAAAAATGAGAAAAGTTGAAGATAAAGTAATTGAAAAAGGTGAAAAATATTTTAAAAGTAAGCAACTTAAATTTGAAGAATTTTTAAATGGAAGAACTTTAAGAGAAGCTATTCTAGAAAAAGAAAATGAAAATATAGTTGAAAGTAATAAAAATAAAGTAAAGTTAAGATTAAAATCAAATTTAGAATCTGAAATAGTATTAAAAGAAAAAATAAAAAAATTACCTGAGAATAAAGTTCCAATTGTAATTGCTGGAGGAAGCTTTAATTCTAAAGGAAGAAATACCGTATTAACTGAGGAAGGTAAAGAAATTTTAAGAAATTTAATACAAAAAGTAAATTCAGATAAAGCATATTTTGTAATAGGACATAAAATGCAAGGATATGAAAAGGCTATTGTAGATATTTCAAAAGAATTAAATAAAAAATTTGAAATAGATGCAATTATTCCTAAATTGGTTTCAGAAAATGAAAAAGATAGCTTGTTAGATAAAGAATTAAACGGTGTGTGTATATCAACAGAAGCGGAAGGGTTAGGAATATACAAAAGCTTTAATTATGAAATTTTTGAAAGAAGAAGTTCAGTAGTTTTAGCGTTTGATGGCAACTCACCAGTTTCAAATCTAGTGCAAGAAGCAAAAAACGGAAAAGGTAAATCAAAAATATATATAAATGAAGAAATTCCAGTTCTTAAAGAAAAAGCAAGATATTTAGGTGGATATGTAATACCATTTAATATGGAGCAAAATATAGTAGATAAAATTATAAGTGATAATCCAGAGATTGTATAAGTTTTTTAGCTGAATACAAAAATATTAAAATTACATCTCGGCTCAATACATATATTAATAATTTCAAATAAAATTTATGGAACCTTTTTTACTTAGTCCTCGCTATGCTCGACGCGAACATTATTCCATAAATTTTAAAGAAATTCTAAATATATTTCAATCACATTCGATATAATTTTAATATTTTTTGTATTCAGCTCTTGTATTTAAGCATTAAAATACTATTGACTTTTTTTAAAATAGGATATATTTTATTTATAGAAAAATATAATAGTAAGTATAAATAATAAAATGATAGGGAGGATTTGAGATGAAGGTTTTATTAGTAAATGGTGGTCCTCATAAAAATGGTTGTACATATACAGCACTAACTGAGGTTCAAAAAACATTAAATGAAGAAGGAATAGAAACAGAAATTTTCTGGATTGGAACAAAACCTATTGCAGGATGTATTGCTTGTAAAACATGTGTTAAAAATGGAAAATGTGTATTTAATGATGTAGTAAATGAATTTGTTGAAAAAGCTAAAGAAGCGGATGGATTTATATTTGGTTCACCAGTACACTATGCAGGAGCAACAGGCGCTATAACATCATTTATGGATAGAGCATTTTATTCAGCTTCATGCAGTGGAAAAGGAGATTATTTTATGTATAAACCAGCAGCTGCAATTAGCTCAGCAAGAAGAGCTGGAACAACTGCTACATATGACCAATTAAATAAATATTTCGGTATCTGTCAAATGCCTATTATTTCATCAAGATATTGGAATATGATTCATGGATCAACCCCAGAAGAAGTGAGAAAAGACGAAGAAGGTATGCAAATAATGAGAATTCTAGGAAGAAATATGGCTTATTATTTAAAATGTATTGAAGCTGGGAAACAAAATGGTATTGAATTGCCAAAACAAGAAGTAACAAATTTTACTAATTTTATTAGATAGGATTACAGAAAAAAGAAGGTAAATAAAATTCAAAAAAAGAAAATTAAAACCTCTCAAGTTTATTTTGAGAGGTTTTGGTGTACCTGGAGGGACTCGAACCCCCGGTCTGCAAGTTCGTAGCCTGCCATTTTATCCAGCTAAACTACAGGTACATACTTTATAATTATACATTGATTTACTGAAATATTCAATAGAAATTAATAAAAATGTTAAAAAAATCTTGCAAACTCATTAAAAATATGATATTATATATAAGCGTTTAGAAATAAATTGTTAAATCGAGGTGTAGCGCAGTTGGTAGCGCGCGTGGTTTGGGACCATGAGGTCGCAGGTTCGATCCCTGTCACCTCGACCATATTTTGCCCTTTTTTAAGGGAATTCAAGAGAATTTGGAGAAATCCAAAAGTTATAAATTATGCTATTTTTCAAAGAAATTTGAAAATGGCATAATTTTTTTGAGTTCAGAAAAATTCTATAAAATTTGCTTATTTTCTTCAAGAAAAAGTTTCAAGAAAATTTTTATAATGTTTCAAGAAAGTTTCAAGGAAAAATATCAAGTAGTTTTAAAGTTCTTCAAATAAACAGAAAGGAGAACTTTTTTTATGGAATTTAAACCTTATAAAGATAATGAATATTTGGAAAATTCGTATTATAGAATACCACAAGAACTATTTATTAGTTCTTTATATAAAGATAAACTAAATTCAGATAGTAAAATACTTTATGCTTTTTTACTAGATAGATTATCACTATCTCAAAAAATCATTGGATAGATGAAGAAAGAAATATATATTTAATTTTTACAAGAGAAGAAGTACAGAAAAAATTGAATTTATCTGATAAGACTGCAACAAAAGCATTTAAACAATTAAATGAAGTAGGACTTGTACAAGAAAAAAGACAGGGATTAGGTAAGCCTAATTTAATATATGTTGGAAAAATACAGCATGAAGAAACGGAAAATTTACGTTTCTTGACTCGTAAAAATTACGATTCTGGAAACGAAAATATTACGAATTTAGAATCGGAGAATTTACGAGGAATCAATACTAATAATATCAAAACTAATATAATCAATACTGATTCTATCAATCCTAATGGTGATGATAAACTTCATTTAAAAGAAATTAAAGATAAATGTAAATTAGAAGAATTTGCAAAAGAAGATAAAGTTATTTTAGAAGATGTTATTGATAGTCTATATTATAAAGATACTTTAAAAGTTGGAAGTGTAACAGTTAATCACTATAAAATATTAGACAAATTAAAACTTATTATAAAAGAAAATTTAATACAGTTATTAGATATATTGAAAAATATACCTAATATACAAAATGCAAAAAACTATTTGATGATTTGCTTATATAATAATTTAGGAAATACACATATTACTATACAAAACAAAAAAGAAAATAAAGCTTCTTATAAGGGAATGGAATATGAAGATGGCTCACTTGATTTTCTATATGCTAACTTTGCTTATGATAATGAAGCAATAACTTCGTAAGAAATGGCTCTGAAATGAAATTGCCAGCTAGACTTTATATGGGCAATTTCACTATAATTTATAATTAACTTGTAATTATAAATTATAGCCTAAAAATGTTAAGGCATTTTTAGGAAAGCCTCGCAGAGCACACGGATAAGTTTGGAAAACTTGTCTAGTGTGTTAGACAAATAAATTTGTTTCGAGCAAGAAAGGACTTCGGAGCAATGAGTTATGCTATAGTAAGAAATGAAAAATTAACAAGAAGCCAAGCAATCGGAATATGTGTTCATAATGATAGAAAAGCAAAAAATCATTCAAATAAGGAAATAGATATTAGCAAATCAAACCTGAATTATTACTTTAAGAAAAATGAATTAAATTATACAAAAGAATTTGACAAACTAAGGAAAAAATACAATTTACAAGGTCAAATCAGAAGTAATAGTATTATAATGTGTGAAATGATATTTACATCAGATAAAGAATTCTTTGATACAATTGGAATGGAAGAAACTAAACGATATTTTGAAGAAAGCTACAATTTTATCTGTAATTACAAAAATCTTGGAGAAAAAAATATAATATCAGCTGTAGTTCATTTTGATGAAACAACTCCACATATGCATTTGATTTATATTCCAGTAGTTCATACAAAAGCTAAAGATGGATATGAAATTGATAAAGTATGTTGTAGAGATTTTTGGAAAGGCAGAGATAGTTACAGAAATTTGCAAAATGCTTTTCACGAATATATAACAAGCAAAGGATTTAACTTGCAAAGAGGGTTACCTGCAGAAGAAACCAAAAGAAAAAACGAAACAATCCAGAATTACAAGCAAATAACTAATTTTGAAAATACTAAAAAGGTTTTAGAAAGCATAACTTTAGAATTACCACAAACACCTAATATTAAAGAATTTAAAAGAGCTATGTTTAATCGTGATGAAAAAATAGAAAATGCAATAATAAAACCTAGAGATGAACTAATACAAAAGCTTTATCAAGAAAATAAGGCATTGCATAAAGAATTATCAAAACAAGTAAATACGGTTGATTTTGCTGAAGATTTTAAAGAAGATTATATAAAGATGACAGAGAAGAACGTAAATTTAAGATTTTCAAATAGTTTACTGAAAGAAGAATTGGAAAATAAAGAAAAGGAACTAGAGCTAAAATTTGAAAGTAAAGCTTATAATATGGAACATGAATATAAAAAAGAAATTCATAAATTAAAGCAAGAAAATAAACAATTAAATAAGATGATAGATAAATTTAATGTAACTTTAAAAAGATTTATCAAATGGCTTTGCCATAAGTTTTCATATCCTTCTGAGGATGAGCTTGTACGCGATTTTGAGAAAGAAACATATATTAATTTTAATTTTGAAAAACAACTCGATATAAACCAATTTAAGAAGAAAGATGATGATTTTGATATTGATTATTAAAGTAAAAATGGAATATTATTTTGGATATTCCATTTTTACGACAGATTATTCATATTTATTCTAAACTTTCAATTAATTTCACATTAATTTGGCTTATATTATCAACTGCTACAGTTTGGATATTATTTTGAACAATATTTTTACTATTAATCCAAATTGTATTAAGTCCACATTTTTTTGCACCATTTATGTCTAATTCTAAATGGTCTCCAATCATTACGCACTCTTGAGGTTTATGTATACCGAATTGCATCAATAAACGCCTTTTTATGTGGTTTACATATCTTTTCTCCATAATACTCTGGAAAATATTTATCAATTCCAATATTCTTTAGTCTACCCCTTTGCGATTCTTCAAAATAATTAGATAATAATACCAATTCATATTTTTTACTTAATTGGTCAATTGTTTTAATTAATTCTTGGTTATCATCAGGAATAGCATAAATTCCTAAATTTCTAAAATGTGTTTTTAAGAAATTTTCATCTAATTTACAACCTAAAGCTTGACTAAAATGTTGTAAATATTGAATTGGTTCATATTCTTTGTGATAATTTTCATATGTTGAGATGGCATTAAGAAATTTTTGTTTATTATCTTCAGAATATATTCCGTATGATGAAAGTGAATGTGTTATTGTTTTATCTAAATTAATTCCTGCGATTAGAGTTCCATCTATATCAAATATAAGTCTTTTTATCATTTCTTGCTCCTATCTTCTAAATAAGCTTCTATAAACTTTTTAGATGGTGAATATAGCTTTTGTGGTAAATTATCTAAATCAAACCATTTCCATTCATCTTCTTTCGTAGGCTCCATAACCTTTAATTCTCCACTATATTTTTTAGCGATTACATGCATTGTTATATAGTGTCTATCTGGCTGAATATCATCTGCTGCATCAAATAATTCCAATTCATCTACATCTAAATTTGTTTCTTCTTTTACTTCACGTTTTGCTCCTTCAAAGAATGTTTCATTATACTCTTGTTTTCCTCCTGGCAAAGTCCAACAATCAACTTCAAAGATTCCTCCTGTATCTTTTTTGTCTTTAGCTCTATGTCCTAATAATATCTTATTTCCATCTAAAATCATTACACCTATTCCAATTTTAATATATTGTTCCATACTAACCTCCATATTTTATATTCTTTTTTTATTTTATTTACTTTTATTTATAATCAAGTTACAGTCAAGTTAAAATCATTTTACATAAAGCTCTAGAATTCTTGATTTATCAGGAATTACAGAATTCTAAAATAATAATTTTTATAAAAAATCAAGTTGGAGTCAAGTTAGAGTTATCCGGAAATTTATCCGATACTTTTTGAATTTTATCCGATACTTTATCCGATACTTCCGGATAAAGTATCGAAATAAATAATTATTTTTTTGCCCATACTGGATAACGAGTTGTTCCAATATTTTTTATTTTTTCTTCTTTTTTTTGTAAGCAAACATTTACAAGATATTTTATTTTTGTTTTCTTTTGTTCTCTATTTAGGTAATCAGGCAATTTGCTTATTAACAATTCATCTAAATCTTTTTTTGTAATACTTCCAAAATCATTTATATATTTCAAAACTAAATCTTTATAATATTGATCATTAAATCCTGATTTTTTAGTATATGAAACTTTATCATCAACAATTTCAGAGATTTGTTTAGAAACATATATATTAGGATATCTTCCCTCAATTAAATTGTCTTTACGAAGAATATCAGACTGCTCTTTAGATATTGTTATATTCTTTTGTACTCTATCTAAAAGCATAACTTCTTGTAAACTTAAATCCGTTTTTTCAAACAATACTTGAGAATATTTTTCATCAAGAATCTTTCCGTATATAGTTACTTTTACTCTATCTTTTTCACTTAAGTCATAATCTGGCATAGGGAAGAATCTTTCTCTTAATTTTTCAAAACTTCTTCTTATTCCCATACCTGCAGTATCAATCATATTAAAATTAACCATTGCTTGTGCTAAAAATTGATTTCTATAATATGGTGGAACATAACCTTCATTTATAATTAAAGTATCGACTGATTGAGGTATAAATCTACCTTCATTCAAAATCATTACTTTATCTTTCATTTCTATAATATTAACTCTTCCACCTTTTCTATAGTCTTGATGAGCGATAGCATTATTTAATAACTCACGAAGAATATTTATATCATATTTATCTACTTCATTTGGAAAAAGTGTTGTTTGACTCGGCATATATCTATATCTTAAGTTTCTGATTTTTTCACTTGCTTTGTCCATTGTAATAATAAATGGAATTGTAAAATGTTCATAGTCAATAATATCAGTACCTTCTTGTAATTTCCAAGTTATATAAGGAATATAATTATCAACATAGGTATTTGTATCTTCACTTCCTAATAATAGCCAAGCAGCACGAGTTACTTTACCATTTAACAGAACTTTTGCTTTATTTAAGAAAGTGATATCGTCCATTTTATCAATTTCATCAGCAATTTCTTTATTTTCATTTTTCTTTTTAAATTGTTCTCTAGCTTTTAATATAGCATTTTTATCTAAATCATCAACTGTTAAATCACTAATAATTTGTCTTGTCCAATCAACATTTACTGTAGATAATATTGTATCTCTTTTTACATCATTTAATGGGATTAAAGATTCATCATTTCTATCATAAGCAATATTCTTCCAAGTTGTTGGTACTCCAATTGCTGCTGGAATTTTAAACATTATAACTCTATTACCATCTATTTCAAATTCATATATGTCCATAAATGTCATATTGTCATTAGTTGATTGAGTTATTTCCTTTTTTAAACTGTTTAAATTAGCTCCTTTTCTATAATTAGTATTTACAAATTCATGAGTTTTATCACTTACTCCAAATACAAGCCAAGCATATTGTTTTCCGACTAAATTAGCACCATTGCTTAAAGCAGAAAAATATCTTCAAAGTTCGTTAAAATCAAAATTGTTTTTGGCTTCCTTATATTCAACATATTCTTTTTCTTTTTCTTTAATTAAAGAAAGTAATATATTTTTTATTTCTTCCATTTAGAATTCCTCCAATTCAGTATTAATTTTCTTCCTCTTGAGCTCTTTTTCTAAAACTATATACATTAGCTTTATTTTTACATTGTGGTGTATCATATTCTGCTTTTGAGTTTTTAGGTATAAAAGCCTTATGGCAGAATTTACAAGTCTTAAGCATTATTGTATCTTGCGATAAATTAACTAAAAAATTCAAATCTATTGCTTGTTTTAAATAACCATAAACTAAACCTATTTCATTATTGTGTAAACTATCTATATTAGTATAAAGATTATTAATTGCTATAAGCGGAGAATAGTGCATTAAGTGACGTTCTTCTACAAAATGGACTAGATGTTCATATAAAATTTTTGCATATTGTAAAATCATATCAACAGGTTCTCCATAATTTTTAGAGAATATCAAAAATTCATTTAGTTCTGGTGTAAGATATTTTTCCATAATTCTAGGGGATATATCTTTTCTACATTTTCCAATAAGTTCTTTAGTTTGATTATTATTTAGTTTTGGCATAAAGAAATTTAAGTATTCTTCCAATTTCATATTTGTTATATGATCTTCATAATCAATTAAATTATAATCTCTTAAAGCAACATTATCATCTAATACATAGTATCTATTAACTGGAAAATCAGCCATAAATCCAAATAATCCATAATTTCGTACATAATCTAAAATTTCTATATCTTCAACTTCTTCTTTGTAATATACTTTTTTTCCAATATTCAAAATATCTATTAAATATCTATCAATCCAATCAGAAAAAGTTGAAGCATGACTTTTAGCTCCTTTTTCTGGTAGAACATATCTTTTTCCGTTTATTTCTTCGATTACGTATCTGTCAAAAGCTAGGCAGAAACGTTGATTTTCTATATAAAAATTAGCTTTCATTTTCTACTCCTAAAAAATATTTAAATATTTTATTGTAATCGCTTGACAAATTATAAAGCTTACGTTATAATTTGATAAAGTTAAGTAATTACTTGTTGATATGTATAGCTTACAATAATTACTTTAAAAAGTCAATAGAATTTCAAAAAATTCTTTAAATTGCACATTGAAAATTGAATATTTCAGTTGTTAGATACAACATAATGAGACGCCTACATAGTCACAACTTGAATGGTTTAAAAGTACCATCGCACGTAATGAGTGTAGCTCGGCTGATAGCGGAGTGGTGAAATTCCAGTGGAGTAATGTAAATTACCATCTAATAATTCCCAGATGATGAGGGGTAAGGAGAATATCATCATAAAACTAAAACGCGAAAGGAGAAAAAACTTATGGAAAACGAAATTAAATTTTATACAACAGCAGATGTAAGAAGAATACTAGGAATAGGAAATAAAACTTGTTTAGACTTATTCCATCGTTCTGATTTTCCTTGTATTAAAGTTGGAAAATCTTTTAAAGTTGCTGTAAGCTCATTTAATGAATATGTGAGCACACGTAGAGTTTTAAGTGAAGTAAATGATTAAGATTACAAATGATAAAAAAAGAAGATTTAAATATGCGACATTTAAACCTTCAAACTACTATTTAAAATCGAATACAAGAAAACTCTTGCTATAGTATTGATATAATTATACACAAAAAATCAAAATATATCAAGAGTTTTCCCTAAATTTAACAAGAAAGGAAAGCGAAAAATGAATAAAGTAAAAGGAATAACAGTAGGAACTTATTTAACAAAAACGGTTAAAAATTCAAAAGATAAAGGTTTATCTAGCAAAGAAATTTGCAATCATTGTAAAATGAAAGATAAATGTAAATACAAAGAAATAACTAAATTTGAAAATGGAAAAGTTATTGATAATAATGTAGAATGTGATTCCTTCTATTTTTCTATAACACCTAAAGCAATAGTAACAACAGGTAGAGACACAATTACAGGAAAAAGAACAACTAAAACATTTGTAGGAAAGAATGAAAAAGAAGCATTTAATAAAGCATTGTCTTTTCAAATTAAAATGGAAGAAAATCAAGAATTTAGAATAATTACAAAAAGCAATAAAACAATAATTGATCTTGTAAAAAATAAAATTGAAGAAGATTATAAACTAGGCAAGATAATTAAAGCTACACACAAAAGAAAATCTGATACAATAAAGAAATTATCAAAAGAAAAATTTACTAATAAGCCTATTTCAAAAGTTACAAGAGATGAAGTTGTTAAATATTTAGAAAGTTTGAAAAACTATTCTAAAAGTACAATAAAACAAAACTATGAACTATTATGCATGGCATTTGGACAAGCAAAATATGAAAATATCATAACAGATAATTTTATGGAAGGCTATAATCGAGTTGAAAAACCTAAAAGCGAATATAAAAGCCATCACAGAGTTGCATTAACAGTTGATGAACAAAAAAAATTGGTTAATTATCTAAATAATGTAAGTTACAAGGAATGTCGACACAAATATATTTTGTTACTATTATTGAGTACAGGAATGAGAATAGGAGAGGCTTTAGTATTGGATTATGACAAAGATATAGATTTAGAAAATAGAAAAATCTATATTAGAAGAACTCAAACAAAAGATAATAATGGAAAAGTAATTATAGGAAATACTACAAAAACAAATACAGGTCAAAGAGCTTTGAATATGAATAATATAATCTATCAAATTATTCAAGGGGCTTTAGAACATAGAATTGAGAATAAAGAACATTTACTATTTTGTAAAGAAGATAGAACAATGTATGTAGAAAATTCTATAAATAGCAGCCTAAAAAGAATTGCACTAGATTTGGATATTGGAATTTATGAAGAAGAAAACACAAAAGGGAAATTAGTTAAGAAAACTGATATTCATACACATATGTTAAGAGGAACTTTTGCAACTAGATGTGCAGAAGCAAAAATTGCTCCAGCAGTTCTTAAAAAGATATTAGGTCATACTGATATTACTGTCACAATGAAATACTACGTTGATGTAGATGTTGAGTTTGAAAAGGCAGAAAATAAGAATGTTGAAGATTATTTAATAGATAAAGAAATATTTAATGTAGATTCAGATTATGATTATGACTACGCTTAAAAACACAAAAGAAAAACCTTGAAACTTTATTAGAATTTATTAGAATTATTTTTAATAAAGTTTCAAGAAAATGTTTCAAAGTAAAAGTATAAGACTTTAAAACACTTGATAAATAAAGAAAAATAGCATAAGAGGTGTATCCTCACCTCGACCAATTTAAAGGATTTTTCAAGAAATTTTAGAAAATTTCAAAAAAGTCCAAAATGTGAAAAAGCACATGTCTGTAGGAATACGGCATGTGCTTTAAATTTTGTCAAATTCTATGAAATACGGAAAAATGCCGAAAAAATTTCCAAGTTAAATTTCCAAAATTAATTTTTTATCTAAAAAAATTTCCAAAAAATTTCCAAAATTTTTTATAACTGCTATCTCTTATCCAGACTGGGTTAGGAGGAACGCATGTTAAATTTTGTACCTCATAAATTAAACGAAAACTATAATAAAGTAAAATTTTATCGTGTAAATAAAGAGCTTTGTGAAAGCAAAGTATATAGAAAACTATCTCCCACTGCTATTCTATTATATTCGCTTTTATGTGATAGATTATCACTTGCATATAGTAATGCTTATGATGAGAAAATTTCCAAAAACAATAAATACTGTGATGAAGATGGAAATATGTATGTGATTTTTACGAGAATCGGTTTACAGGAGAAATTACATGTAGGTAAGTCTGCTATAGCTTCTGCATTTAAACAACTTGAAAATGCCAATTTAATTAAAGAAAAATTTCAAGGTCGAAATAGACCTAATAAAATTTATGTTGGAAAAACATTTGCAGAAATAAGTGGAGAGTTTATAAAAGCGACATCTGAAAATCAGTCATCTGGAGATTCTAATTTCGGTACTCCTGATGTCCGAAAATCAGATGCAAATAAGAATAGTATATTAAATTATGAGAATAAGAAAAAATCTTTTTCAAATTTTGAACAAAGAGATTACTCTGATTATGATTTTGATAGTTTGTATGCAAATAAATATTAAAAGAAAGGTATGTGAAAATTTATGAATAATTCAAATTTTAAAATAACTTATCATCAAGAAGGAGATTATTTAATCCCTGATTTAGTTATTAAAAAAGAAACTAACAATTATCAAATTGGTAAATATGGATACTTAAGATTAAACTTTTTAAAGAATCATAAGCGAGGATTATATTGCGAATTATGTTTAAAAAATGAACTTAATAAACACCTAATTGAAGTAGATAAAGAAACAAATATTAAGGTAAATAATTTAATTAACGAACTTGCTAAAAAAGAAAATGTGAGTATATATCCTGACGGAAAAGAACCTTTATCTTGGACTCAAAAAATGAATAATATTAAAAATAGAGCTGAAGGTGCGCCACGAGCGTATATCCAAGTAGCATAAGCTATTTGAAGATACAATTAATTGTATAGATGATGGTAGTAGGTCTACCGAAAACGCCATACAGGTGGAGTTTTCAAACCACTCTAAGGTGCTGTATTCAAAAGATATGGTGCTGAGCATTAGAGAAAAGGCGACATTTAAGTTGTCAGGTGTGTGTTAAGGAGATGAACGAAAGTGAACC
>Ga0326514_10000535_pt1 | contig 25755 bp, 24 predicted proteins | sample 3_2548_0518_D_FD_203653 | JGI IMG/M metagenome (GOLD analysis project Ga0326514, IMG submission 203653) | Bovine rumen microbial communities from UC Davis, California, United States - 3_2548_0518 | ecosystem: Host-associated > Mammals > Digestive system > Stomach > Rumen | place: USA... | reverse complement strand
GTTCTCTTGTCCATTTCAGATTCTCGAAATTCATGTGAGCATCCTCCTTCAAAGACATCTGTTTAGAACTTACCCGAGAATAGGACAGTTTGCAAGGACAGGGGTTGTTTATGCTTTCATTTCATACCATAGATGTTAAACTGTACACATAAAAATAATATTTTCGTTCAGGAGGTTTTCTATGAGCAGAGTTGATTTCGGAGCCAAACCCATCATGCTTCCTCAGCCGGTGCTTATTATCGGCACTTACGATGAGAACGGTGTGCCCAACGCCATGAATGCGGCATGGGGTATCACAACAGATTTCAAAGAGATAACCATAAGTCTTTCCGAACACAAGACGACCGCCAACCTCGCTGTCCGCGGTGCTTTCACCGTGAGCATGGCTACAGAAGACCAGGTAATCCCCTGCGACTATGTCGGCATCGAATCAGGCAATGATGTTCCGGACAAGTTTGCAAGGGCAGGCTTCCACGCGACAAAGAGTTCATATGTCGATGCACCTCTTATAGATGAGCTCCCGATGGCACTTGAGTGCAAAGTAAAGAGTTTTGAAGACGGCATCCTTATCGGCGAGATCGTTAATGTCTCCGCAGACGAGAGCGTTGTCACCAACGGTAAGATCGATCCCAAAAAGCTCAGGCCGATCACATTCGATCCCTGCAACAACACCTATGTCGCATTGGGCGATGTGGTAGGCAACGCATTCAGGGACGGAGCATCACTCAAAGGCTGAACATGATACGGCACAATGTGCATTTCCCTTCGCTGAAAACGAGGACTCTAAATGAAATACGGTGAATCAACATTCGATATTCTGTATCTTCTTTTTGCGATCCTGACAGGTCTTATCATTCTCATCAGAAGACGCAACAGGACTGATGCACTCATGGGTTTTGCGGCGCTGATACTGGGGCTTGGTGATTCTTTCCACCTTGTTCCGAGAGTGCTTAATTATTTCATTGACAGGGATTTCACATGGGCTTTGGGATTCGGCAAGCTCGTGACTTCGATCACCATGACCGTCTTCTACATTCTTGTCTTCTATCTGTATAAGAATGTTTACGGCAAGAACGGTCAGAATACCAAAACCACCGGCATTATCCTGTACATCTGCGCAGCGCTGAGAGTAGCAATATGCCTTCTTCCGGGCAACAACTGGTTCACGGGCGAAGGCTCAGTCCTCTGGGGAGTTCTGCGCAATCTGCCGTTTGTCGTGATCGGTGCGGTGATCGTTGTCCTGTACTTCAAAGTCAGGAAAGAGACCACTTATCTTTCAAGGCTCTGGATCTACACGGCCCTGTCGTTCCTGTTCTATATCCCGGTTGCTGTTTTCGCACCTCTTCTTCCGCTACTCGGAATGCTGATGCTTCCCAAAACAGTCTGCTACATCCTGATGCTCGTATCATTTATACGCCTGAGCAAAGACCGGAAATAGCCCCCAAAACCGGATCTGAGTCAGGATATTTAGTGCTAACATTAATTCTGCAAAGGAAGAATACAAAGACATTCTTGAGCTTGACGGTAATTTTGCCGGCACTCATCCGGTGAAGATATATCCGGTATCTGACGGCGATATCTTTGATCTTGGAGACCGCAAACTGGAAGTTCTGGATTGCGGCGGCCATACACCCGGACACATTGTCCTGATAGATGATCTTACCAGGATATGTTTTGCAGGTGATGTGTGCAACGGGAACACGCTTCTAGAGTTCGACGACTGCCTTCCCGTCAGTGTTTACCGCGAGAATCTGAAGCGCCTTAAGACTTATGCTTCACGCTTCGACATGATGTACGGCACCAACGAAGGCGGCATGAGATTTAACATGAGTTACGATCCCGCAAATATCACAGGCGGGGACCGCACTCATCAGATCATCAAAGCTTAAACCTTAACTATCTCCTGCGCTCTTGCAAGAGCATCGTCGATATGTGAGCAGAAGTTATCAGCTCCGAGCTTTTTATCGAATCCGGCCTTGTGAATGACCTTCATGGGCTGCTCGTTGACGTGTGACATTATGAGCTGCACGCCCCTGTTCTTACAGTCTTCGTAAAGAAGTTCAAGGTTTCGCATGGCAGTAGCATCGATGGCGCTTACACTTCTCATTCGAAGTACAAGAGCCTTCGTGTCATCTTTGGTAGAGATCTGCAGTATCTTGCCTGCAGTTGCGAAGAACATAGGACCGGATATCTCATACACGAGAGTGTGCTCGGGAAGCACACGGAGATCGATGCTGTCAGGATCGTTCTCGGGATCGACATCCTTCCATCCTGCAACCTGTGTAACTTCGCTCATTCTGTGCATAAAGAGTACGGCAGCAAGAAGTACGCCGACTTCGATAGCAACTACGAGATCGAATACGACCGTGAGGGCAAAAGTGATGAGCAGAACGATAATGTCACTCTTGGGTGCGCTCTTGACCTGGCTTACGAATCTTCTCCATCCGCTCATGTTATATGCGACCTGGAAAAGTATTGCCGCGATGCAGGGCATCGGAATAAGTTTTGCGAAAGGCATCAGGAAGACTACGACCAGAAGAAGCGTTACCGAGTGAACCATTCCGGCAACAGGTGTACGTCCGCCGTTCTTGATGTTGGCAGCAGTTCTTGCGATAGCACCTGTTGCGGGGATGCCTCCGAAACATGCTGATGCGATGTTTGCGACACCCTGAGCTACAAGTTCCATATTCGGACGGTGCTTTGAACCGATCATGGAATCGGCAACGACTGCAGAGAGCAGTGATTCGATACCTGCAAGAAAAGCGATAGTAACGGCATTTGTGAGCTGGCCGCGGATGTTCTCGAAAGTAAACATGGAAAGGCTTACGCTAAGAGGCGGAAGTCCTGCCTGAATGTTCTCAAATGATTTGCCGATAGTATTTACATCAAGATGGAAAACTTCAACTATTGCTGCAGTTACTACGACTGCTACAAAAGATCCGGGGATCTTCTTGAAGATCATGGGCCATACGATGAGGATAACAAGAGCGATGGCGCCGATCATGATTGCCTGCCAGTTTGTGGTTGCGGCATTCTTAATGAGTGCCATGACCTTCTCGCCGGTCTCGATAGGCTTCTCGCCGTTCATATATCTGATGCCCGTGAAATCCTTGATCTGGCCGATAAAGAGCGTTACGGCGATACCTGCGGTAAAGCCTGTCGTGATAGGATCGGGAATAAATTTAAGAAGGCTTCCAAATCTGCAAAGACCCATCACGATAAGGATGATACCTGCCATGATCGTCGCGATTATAAGTCCCTGCATGCCGTCTTTCATCACGATTCCGGCAACGATCGTAGCAAATGCGGCCGTAGGACCGGCTATCTGAACACGGCTTCCGCCAAGGAAAGATACGATAAATCCCGCAACGATCGCCGTATAGATGCCGGCTTCAGGGCCGACGCCCGATGCGATCGCAAGCGCTATAGACAGCGGGAGCGCGATTATCGCAACGATGATTCCTGCAACAATATCCTTAACAAGCTGCGCGCCCGAGTAGTTCTTCATTACCGAAAAAAGCTTAGGTTTGAACTCTTTCATACGTATCCTCATATGCCACTTTGAATTTTGACCACCGAATTATAAGAATTGATATGTGGCTTAGCAATTGACATTTGAACAGTGAAAACGGGGATTTGCAGTTTATCTATTAGTAAAGAAGTTTCATGTCGCGTGCTATATGTTAGAATACTTACGGAATCAAGAACCCGTTTTCTCGAAAGGGGATACAGAATGGATAACAACAATAATATTCAGCCACCGGTACAACCCGCACCGGCTCCTGCTCCGGCCCCGGCACCTGTTCAGGCTGCAACTCCTGCCCCCGCTCCCGCACCGGCTCCCGCACCTGTTCAGGCTGCAACTCCTGCCCCTGCTCCCGCACCGGCCCCGGCACCCGTTCAGGCTCAGCCTGTTCCCGCACAGCCTTTACAGCCGGCTCCTGCTCCCGGCTATGCAGGTCAGCCGATTCCGGCTCCTCAGCCGCAATATCAGCCGTCTCAGTATCAGGTTCCGATTCAGCAACAGTATCAGCAGCCTCAGCAACAGTATCAGCAACCGCAGTATCAGCAGATACCTCTTTCAACACCTGCTTATATGGCTCCCGTATATCAGCAGGCAAAGCCTCAGCCTAATGACGGCTTTACTCCCGAGGAGAGATCCAAGAGAAGAAGAACTGCTACTATCCTTTGCTCCATCTCTCTGGTTCTCCAGTTTGGCCCTATGTTTTTATTGGGAATAGGCAGCGAGTTAACTCAGTATTTTGAAGACGGAAATCACGAGGCTATCAGTGCAATAACCGGTGTACTTGGTATTATTACCGGCCTTGCATATATCGCTTCCTGGGTTCTCATGATAATCACCCGTGTCAAATTCAAGGAAAGCTTATACGGCAAAATCATCATGTGGGTATACATCGGTATCCTTGCCGCTTTGGCAATAACAGCTATATTCCTTATAGCAATGTGCCAGATGTTGTTTAGCAGCTGCTGATGCGGAGATTAAAGGTGGAAAAGCAGACCATCATTTACACAAGCCTTCTTACGCTTATCTGCACAGTCACGGTCTCATTGATCGGTGCAGTCAGGATTACGTCAGAATGCAGGCACTTATTTTCCAAATCAGCTTATCGACATGACGGCATTCCTGATCATTCATGTGATCGCACTCATCGTTCTCTTCGTCTGGGAAAAAGTAATGAAGCTCAGATTCAAGAGCTGATATCACGGATCTTCACGTCTTTGCTGAATCTGCTGTCCGACAAATACAGCCTGCCGATCCCTTCTTTCCGCGCCGCATCCATTGCCGAATCCATACCGATGCCTCCTTCTTCCGTGAGTATCTTTCCGGAGGTCTCATTGAGATGCGTTATGAACACCGATACCTTAACATCGTAAGGGCAGTTGTCTTTCACATCTCCCGATGCCCTTGCGAAAAGCATTCCCGCCGATTCATGCCTTCCGAACCTGATGCTGTCCTGCCACGGATTCGGCACGTTCGTCTCATCTTCGAAAAAAAGAGCCGGATCGTCCCTGAAAGGTCCTGCCCCGTGGCGCGTAAGATATGTCCTCGTCACATAAACGGCCTCATCAAGCTTTGATCCGTTGCCTTCAAGGATCTTCACGGGGTTGGTGATACCGGTCCTGCTGCATGTCGTGTGCGGCCAGGATTCCTCTCTCGTATTATCGAGCAGCAGACCCTGTCCGCCCTCGAATATAACATTGTTAAATCCCTCAAAAAGGGCCTTTTCGCCGGATACAAGAGTGACATGGTCTTCCAATGCCTGCTTCAGCAGAGAGGCGTATTTTTCCTTGTCCAGGATGAGCGGTTCTCCTATGGAATTTTCTTCAAGGCGGGATCTCATGTAATCGTTTTCGACAGCGGAAAGCCTTCGTGCGATCTCTTCTGCAGACAGATGACTGATATCTTCCAAAGTCAGAGCAAACCCGATTGAAGACCTTCTGGTGGCCTCCCAAATGCCCATGCCGCAGCTGCCGTGCTTACCGGTCCCGCGCGCCTTCTCTTTTTTCTGATTGAGGTAGACATCGTAGAGCAATGTCACTGAAGCTTTGGGAGAAGCATATATCTTAACACTTCGGCCTGACACTTTCCTGAAACTCTCGATCTCTTCTTCAAGCTTATAAAGATCCGGATAAAAAGTCGGTGCCCAGTAAGTTGCAGCGCCGTTAAAAGAACCGGACGACAGCTCGTGAAAGACGAATCTCATGCCGTCCTTCTCGACTGTGTGGGCTGCCTGTGCGCCACCATTATGCCTTACGACGAGATTATTTCCCTGACAGGTCAGATAATCCACGGCGAGTCCTTTGCCTTCGTCGCCGTAGTTATTGCCTATTACCGCGTAGTACATCTGTGTCAGATGATGAGACCTGACATCATCTTATTGAGCTTGGCTTCCATCACAGGCGAGAGATCGCCTAAGATATCATTTCTGCTAAGTCCCTTGACCTTGCAGATAACGCTGATGATGAGCTCGGGAAGGATCCTGACATCTTCTTTCTGGATGCAGATCGTTCTGCCTTCGATGATCGTTGCCATACCGATATTGATGTGGAACAGGTGGTAAGACTTTAATGCCTCATCCACGATCTCTTCCATCGTCATATCATTCTGCTGGTCATCGTTGAAGATATCCCTGATTGCTTCTGCTGTGAGCTTTGGATGATTGGGCGCATCGCCGATCGAGAAAGCAAATCCCTTCTCGCCGCGCTTCTTCATGCAGTCGGTGTCGGTGTGTCTTGCTAGGAAATACCAGAAAGTCGAATAATCTTCCGCATAGTCTCCACCTCTTCCCTCAAGCCACAATTCCATAAGCTGCTCTGCAATACGGATGTCAGATTCAAACTGTGTTACCTGCAAAGGAGCATTATCGACATATGCATCACCGATCGCCGCAAACAAAAGCTGAGGATCGGGAATAACATTTGATGCATAGAGCTTTTTCATAAGCTCATTAAGCGAATTCTTTACGATCTCTTCGGAGAGATATCCCATGGAACCAGTTACATCTACACCGATCGCGATAGGTGTTGAATTAGGGTGCTCGTCGTTATCCCTTGACTCTCTCTTATCGATGAATTTCGGATTGAATTTATCGAGCATCTGATGGTTCTTAAAAAGATTATCCGCCCTTGAATCACCTGTGATCCCTCTTGATACCCTGAGCTTGTCCCAATCGTGTGCTGTGTAACTTCCGCCGCCCATAATCTGTCTCCTTTATGTATTGAATTGATGAAAATTGTGTCCGTTGAATCCGTTCATTATGACGTCATCCCAATCTTTGAAATCGTCATACGCCACAGGTGCCGGTGCCCTGTCCAGAAAGTCGATGCAGAGCTTCGGCGCCGTTGAAATATCCATTATGTCCTTCGCGATCTTCCTGATGCCTTTCAGGTAATTGCGCTTAGATGTTTTCGATACGCCTTCCCATCCGTCAAGGATATAGAGCTCATGCATCTTCGGATTGATGAAAAGGTTCTCGAGTTTTATCTCTTCAAAATCCATGTTGCTGAACTCAAGAAGACATCCGAGATTCTCGAAGCGCGATATTATCCACGCAACAGTTGTCGCCTTCAGATTCCCGAAAAGATAAAGCGGATAGATATTCTCCGTTTTTGATATCACAAGAATTCCTCTTCCGTCTTCAAGTGTTGCCTTGTAAATAATGTTCGGAAGGAATCTGCTTAAATCCTTGATGTCAGCCGAAGGATACACTATCTGCGAAAGACTGCTGCTGAATTTCGTGACGTCTGTACTGTTGGCGAACACGATCAGGATTCTGTCCTTGCCGATGTACATCTCCTTCTCCGGAAGGATGACCGAATAGTAACTGTCTAGCGAAATAAGCGTGCCATTGCCTGTAGTGAAATTGACCTTCGAACCTGAGTTCCAGAGATGCAGAACATCGCCGTCACTGGCCAGCACATCGTTCATGAAACGGTCTTCGGAAAGCATGTTGTCTCTTGTGTTTTTGTAAGACTCAAAATCCTTGTCAGACAGGTAGATCATCGATCCGCAAAAGCGGCATACCATCTCGCCCCTCGAACTTATCCTGTATTCGGAACCGCAGTTATCACACCTGATGTTCAGAAGTTGACTGTCCATGTTATCCTCCCCTGTTTTTGCTTTTTCGATTATAACATTTCAACAGCTTTTAAATCTCGCATAACGGGTGTATTAATCATGACTCATTAACAAGTTTTCCCGTCATGTGTTCAGGAGTAAGCCCGAGGCACAGAGCTCTCGGCAAAGCATTCTCAACTTCATGTCGCATATACTCTTCGTCATCAGAAAATTTTCTGCACAGATTCGTTCCGATCTCGATCCTTTTTTTCTCATCTGTCACGACACTTATCCTTCCGAAAATAATGACGCTGGTAATGTTCAATGCCCACTCTCCGTCTTTTCGAAAACCCTGATCCATCACACAAAAACTTACCTTGTCGCACTTGCTTACAGCATCGATCTTGTGCCCTTCTTTCGCACCGTGAAAATAGATCTTACCGTCATCTTCGCAGTACCAGAAATCGATTGGAATACCGTAAGGATAGCCGTCATCGCCAATCATCGATAGCACTCCGCGCGGCTGTTCCTTCAACACTTTGATACACTCTTCGTCACTTATCTGCTGCTTGATCCTTCGCATTGCCCTGAACATATTTCACCTCTTGTCATCACCATTCTGCGCCTTATCCGCACACGTGTTTTCAATCAGCAAAAACTCATTTTAAAACACGGACGAATGGTTTCCGATTCATGTATAAACATGATTATAACATTCTAAACATCCTGAAATGCTGCATTGCGCGCGCAATTAAAAACACGATGTTTACATTTATTTCATTGACCAATTTTCGAAGATTGGTAGAATCAAAATATGTAACTAGTAAAAATCTCAAAGCTTATGTATTTTCACGGAGGAATTGATAATGGCTGACGAGAAGAAAAAGGACATCGCCGCTAAGGTCGACGAGGTTAAGAAGGACGTTAAGGCTGAAGTTAAAAAAGTAGCTAAGAAGGCTGCCGCAGTCAAGAAGGACGTTAAGAAGAAGGTAGAGGCTAAGAAGGCACCCGCTGCTAAGAAGCCCGCTGCTAAGAAGCCTGCTGCTAAGAAGGCTGCTCCCGCTAAGAAGGCAGTTGCTGCAAAGAAGCCCGCTGCTAAGAAGGCTGCTCCCGCTAAGAAGGCTGCTGCTGCAAAGAAGCCCGCTGCTAAAAAAGCCGCTCCTGCTAAGAAGGCAGTTGCTGCTAAGAAGCCCGCTGCAAAGAAAGCCGCTCCCGCTAAGAAGGCTGCTGCAAAGAAGCCCGCTGCAAAGAAAGCCGCTCCCGCTAAGAAGGCTGCTACAAAGAAGCCCGCTGCTAAGAAAACACCTGCAAAGAAGGCTGCAGTTAAGAAGCTCGGCAAGATCTTCATCGAGATTGACGGCAAGCAGATCGACTTCAAGGCAATCGAGAAGAAGGCTGCAAAGCTCGGTGGCGACGTTTATGTTGTTGCTAACGAGAAGAAGATCTTCGGCGCTGACGGCAAGTCCGTTAACCTTTTCTGATCTAACTTAGGAACCTTCATACATTCCTTTCAAAAAGAAGAGTCCGTGGTCACCTCCACGGGCTCTTCTTAATTTGCCTGTCTTTGTCCTGGCTGTTCTTTGCAATTGCATGATCCATTCTGTGTTGTTGTCCGGTTCATCCTGAGCAGTTGTTCTATTCAATCCGAACTGTTGTCTGAACGGTTCACGTTTTCGAAAAAACCGAAGTGAATAATTAAGATGCCGTTGCCGATATCAGCATTCCTAATCCCGAATATCGGCAATTATTTTTGGAAAATTGCCGATTATGCAATCACTTTCAACTCAAATCGGCAACTTCAAATTCAAATTGCCGATATCGGGTAGATTCATATTAAAAATCGGCAATTTACATGTGAGAATTTGCCGAAAAACGCGAATCAGGATCCAAAATCGGCAATCCTCATTTTCGCGATAAAACTTAACAAATCATTTTCTGAGATCAGGTCTGTTCTCCCGCACAAAAACTGACCTGAAAACACTAAAACTAAAATCAGGTCTGACCGGCGATCTCGCAGCCAGCCAACAAAAGCATCACTCTTCTCCGCAGCCTAAAAACTCACCAAGGCAGTTCTGCGCGAAATGCCAGACGCCGAAAAGGCAGAGCTTGCTGGCCTTGTCAGCCAGAGCTTTGTTGTCGTCGTAGATCTTCTGTGCGGCAAGGCTCGCGCCGCCGGTTGCGACTGCAAATCCAACCGTGCTGAAAGTCTTGGCAACCTTGTTGGATGAAGGCTCTTCGGCGGGCGGTGTCAGGATCGAACCCATGACATCATTATAGTCGGTCATGAACGCATTGTAGCGGGCTGAATCCTTGATGTAGACCGTGTCGGCCGTGATGATCGCGTAGCGGGGATTCGTGCCGTAGAGGATGCCCCAACGTTCGTAGCGGATATCGATGAAGCATGACAGCGCTTCGGTGTCTTTGACGGCGCCGACGAAAAGCATCTTTGATGAGACGGGGCCGGTCTTGCGCTTGACGTCCCATGTTTTTTCTTCCCAGAATTCTATCTCCTCATCAGCGATCTTTCCGGAAGATATGAGGACCTTGCGGATATCTTCTGCGAGCTGCTTTTCTTTGCATACGAGAATGAGTTTGTTGTCTGCCATGTGGATCTCCTTGGAAATCTCCTTAGAATGAAGTGCGCGGGAATTATTCTTCAAGTCCGTGCATGCTGACGATCAGGGCCTGAACATCTTTCTGGATACGCTCGAGTTTGATGCACATCTCGGATCTGTTTTCGCGTGAGCTTCTTAAAGTTGAGATGTTGTCTTCGACGGACTTGATCGACTGCTCCATCGGATTTGTAACACACTGTCTTACATAATCGGCAGCGTAGTCTTCAAGTGATGTTGCGGCTGCATTGAATTCGCTTCTGATGTTCTGGCGGTTGTTCTTCATTGCTTCTAACAGGAGCTGCTCATCGTAGTCTTCCTTGAACTGGAGAACGAGTTCCAGACCTACGCCAACAACGCCGAAAATCGAAGATGATTTGTTGGCAACTTTCGATGCGACTGATCCGACTTTTCCGGTCTTGGCTGCAAGCTGTGTGCCGGTGTTGATATTGTGAAGCGAGCTTCTCAGGAAGTTCTGTGTGTTGTCGGTAAGTCTTATCGCTTTGACTGTTGAGTCGGTGAGAGAGAGCATTTCAGGGATGCCGGACTTTACGATGGTGCCGACTAAGATGTCGCCCTTCTTTTCGAGATCGGTCGCAGTGACAAAAACTTTCTTGACTGTGTCAGGAAGGTTGTCGTACTTGTCGACAAGCCTGATCTTGAGATTCTGGTTGAACTCAGTGGACTCCATATCGACGAAGCTCTGGCCGAGTTCGAGGAAGCATTCGTGAACGTGGTCGTCGGCCTGAATGCGAGCCTTCTCCATGATCTCTTCCGCGCTCTTGCCGTACTGCGCGATCTTCTCTTCGAGATCTTCTTTCGCGATTCCGGCATCAACAAGAGCTGCCGCATCAAGACCCAGGTCTTTTATCTTTGCAGACGAATCGGCAAAGATATCCTGCACCTCTCTTTGCATTCTCGACCTTGCATCGATGAGCATGTGGCGCTGCTGCTTGAGATTCTCTTCGAGTGCATCGATGTCGGCATCCTCCGAACCCGGTGTCAATTCAGTGATCGCCTTGTCCAGTTCGTTGTCCAGGACATAAAGGTCGGTGGTAAGTTTTGACGACAGGGCCTTCTCCGCAACATAGAGGTTGAGCGTTTCAATGAATTCGTTGTAGCCGGATCTCTCGAGAAGCTCGTCAGCGAGCTCAGGATCCTCCTCACGCTCTTCCAGGCTGTCCAGATAGGACTGGGCATCCAGGAATGACAGATGCAGCTGCTCGGGCGAGTAAGGCGCCAGAACGGAACGCAGGTCCTCCCTGATGATGTTCTGCTGTGCTTCGGTATTGCCGCCTGCCGCACGGTCCATCTTGTTGACGACGAGGATCATCTCGCCGGCCTTGTCCTTATCGATCGCAAGTCGCCTGAAATGATCTGCCATGTATGAATCGAAAAGTTCATTTGTCACCACGAAAACAAGGATGTCGGCGGATGCGATCGCATTGTAGGATATCTCGTCGTGATCGGGTCTCAGCGTTGTGTGGACCCCGGGAGTGTCGACGATCTCAAGACCGTTCCACTCGTAAGTGTGGGTCTCCTCCGTCGTGATCTTCGCGCCGGTGGCAACCGTGTCGTCGCCCGTGAGCATCTTGATTATCGATGACTTGCCCGCAGAATACTGCCCCGCGAAAACGATCTTCACGCGGTCTGAACTTCCGCCTTCAAGATCCGGATCCATTCCCGCATCAGAAAGCGCGCGGACTGCCTTATCCTTAAGTGCTTCCTTGGCACGTGACAACTCGGCGATCTTTAACATGAGTTACCCTCCTATCTTGTAAGGCACGATCTGCTCCAGCAGCCTGAGCCTGTTAAATAACCTGATATCTTTTTCATCTGTCCTGATTATGACAGTGTCACTCTCATTTTCACAGCAAATGTTCTCCAAAGGAACGATGTCTCCCAACACACCGCACACGAAAAGCGGAGTGTTATCCGTTGCGGTGACAAAGCCGACATCTTCTGCGATGAGATCTGACATCTTTGCACCGAACTCTTCTCCGACGGCGCCTTCACGTTCTTCACACAATAACGTCATTACGCCGGGGATCCTTGCGGCGGTCGTGATTTTCGACATGTATGAAGAAGCCTGATCCGCACCGAAAACCGCGGTCGCGATATTATTCATGAACGTCATGTTCAGAGTGCGCAGCTCGATGCGAAGGGAATCCGCAAGCGTGTTCTGCGCATTTGCCAGCGAATCGATAACATTCCCGATCTTGGCAAGTTCGGAGATAACGAGATCGATCTTGCCTTTGACGAGTCTGTCGAGATTCTTCTCTAGCTGGGTCCAGATGCTGTCACATGTGGCATTGACGGATTCGGTAAGTTCCTTCTCAAGACGCGCGCGTGCCTTCGCAAGTTTGTCACCGCGCGATTCAATGAACAGAAGACCGATGCCGCCCGCAAGTCCGATTCCCGCCGCTATCCAGCCGACAGGACCGGCAGCCGCTTCAACACCAGCAAGAGTCAGTATCGCCGCAGCGACCGTTCCGCCACCTCCGACTATGAGACTCGTCCAGCTCACGATCCTCTTCGCATCGATGAGCGCAGGCGTCAGGAAAGTTCTCTCAACCGCATCGACCGATACATACTTGAGTTCGCTCTCCATCTCGCGGATCGTCTCCTGAATGATGCCGTCCACTTCGGACTCCATGTCGTCCAGAAGATTCCTGCACCGCCCTTCGATATCCTTGTTCTTGATGAGTTCACCCCACGCAATGTCGGCCATCTTGTCGTTATAATGATCTTCGGCGAACGTCGCGATATCCGCACGGAGTTCGGTCTTGAGACGCATCATGAAAGACTCGATGCGCTTCTTTCCGTCCTTGACGAAAACATCCTTCCTCTTTTCCAATGCACGCTTCTTATCGGCAATGACCCTGCCCTGCGATTCATTCATCCTGCTCTGCAGATCAAGCTCCGACAGAGCTTCGATCATGGGATTCGCGATTATGTCGGCAAAAGTCTTTACTCTGATGTATCTTCCCCTGATCTCAACTTCCTTGCATATCAGGGACTTGAGATCATCGATGCGGCTTATCCTGCGCCAGAATTCAGCCTTCTCCATGTCGCCTGCCTTATCACATTTAACCGCCTCGTAAGCAGACTTAAGGTGAGCTGCCACAAACGGCACTGAGCTCCAGTCCTGTCCGAAAGGCTCCGCAAACTTACAGAACTGCCTTCTTATCTCCTCAATCCTTTCGAGATCGAACGCCCTGTTCATGTCGCGCTCGACAAGCTTCACGCTCTTGCCCGAATCAATCGACACCTTCACGTTCATTATCACTATCACAGGCTTGCCCAGATCCTTGACCTGCCTGAAACAATCCGCTTCAACAGCCTGCGGCGCATCATCCGTCAACAGGAAAACGATCAGGTCGGCAGTCTTCGCCGCATCAAAAGCAAGCCTCGTATCCTCCTCGCCCTCGAAAGCACCGATACCCGGTACATCCGTAACGGCAAGTCCGTTCCACTCATATCTCCTGATATCGCGCGTCGTCCTCTGCGCACCCATTCCGATCGCAGCTCCGTCGCCTTCGGTAAGTACTTCCATCAGCGTGGATTTACCCGCCATCGTCCTTCCGAAAAGCGTAACCGAGAATTTCTTCAGATCCCTTTCAAGCGCATTCAGATCTTCCGCGAAGGACATCCTCAGACTGTCGACCGCCGCCTGAATATCAGCGAGCTGATCTTCCAGCGTCTCACCTATCCCGATCACTTCACAGGGCGACGCCTTATACTCGACCGCAGTCTCTCTTATCTTTTCTTCCGCAGAACTGAGTATCCCATCGAGCGCACCCTTCTCCTCCGAAGCAAGCTCATACCCGCTCCGCGCCGCTTCGCAGCATTCACTCAATACTTTGGAAAGATCCGTGTCCGCCATAAAGATATCCCTATTAAATAAATATTTTTTATAGGGTAATTATAGCATGAGGGGGATAAGAAATTGCCAGGAATAAACTTTCCCGTACCTAAATATCGAGAGTATCAGTTATATGCCAATAACAATGCTTCTTTTAATGTGTTTGCTTTTCCAGACGCCAAATATTCTCTTACCTTGCGTAAAACTCTTGGATTAGCATTATAAACAGAAACCATACATTTTCCATAGTTCCTATGATATTCCGTAAGTTTGTCACGAACAGAATTCATTAAATCTTTTCGCATAACTAACAGTTACTTGAGAAGCATTATCCGGATTTATATTTCCGCGGTCATGCTTGTTGTGATACTTATGGCCAAATGCTGGAATCCACACAGATTCTTTGTATGAATAATTTTCCCGATTGTTCACAGATAAAAAACAAATATTACTCGTTTAGGTATTAATATCAGAATAAAGCATATCAATTAGTGCGGGAGGCGTCAGATGGTTGGTAATAAGAAATGTGTAAAAAACATTATTGTATTCCTCATCTTGTTTTCTTTTCTTATCCCAACATTTACTACGTTGGGTTGTAGCACAACGATAGAAACAAAACCAAATGTATATAGTCTGTTTTTGGATATAACATCAGATAAGAATTCTGTATTTAACAAGTATGCAATAACAGTGTCGCTCGATGGAGAGGAAATCGGTTCTATTGATAACGGTGAAGAATTTACATACCTGACCTCTGTAGTTCGCGGCGATCACACTTTGGAGTTTTGTAAAGAAGGGAAAAGCAAACCCAGCACCTCACAAACGATTACAATTTCTGAAGACACCAGTTATTCTTGTCTGTTAAAACATGATGGTTTTTCAATTAAGATTAACAAAGAATCCATTGACTCATATATCAGTGAAACTGTGGAAAGCACAAACATATCAGAGAGTTCTTCTGAAACAATTATGGAGAGTGAAGAAACAACTACCTCTGAAACAGAAACCAGTATAACAACCGAGAGTTCAGAATCAGAAGTCATAGTTGCAGTCAGCTCTGAAACCACTGAAAACACTGAACCCAGTGAATCTGCTGGTCCAACCGCTGTATCGGATAACATTACAAGCCTTTCTTTCTCATCTTACGATGATGTTGTCATTTATGAAAATGGTAAGTCCTATACAGGCGTCATTAAGGCTACAGTCATTGATCCAAGCTCTTTTACAGCTGATGATATTATTCTCGGTAGCGACAACTCGGATGTTGCCACCATTGAATGTACTGAAGTAATGAGCCCCGGAACAATTTATTACTCAATTAAACCTATATCAGTTGGAAAAACGTATGTATATGCTAAAACCGCTGACAGCAAAGTACTCACCAAACTATTAACAGTATATGTAAGAGAGTATATTGAAGCCGATTCAATTTGGGTCGAAGAAAGCCGTGATATTGGCAAGGGTGACTATGTTCAATTAGAGTATGGAATAGGCCCTGAAAATGCTTCTAATAAAACTATTAAATGGACTTCTAGCGATTCATCTGTTGTCACTGTCAATCAAAAAGGATATATCAGAGGCGTAGATTATGGATCTGCTGAAATAACAGCGACCACAGAAGACGGCTACAGTGCCACTTGTAAAGTAACGGTATCCTTGTCCCAAGCACAAATGATATTAAAATATAAAAAGACAGGAAACCTAGGCGCAAATATAGGTCATGAATGGAGCTTTTCTGCTAGTATAGATGATGAAACAGTTAAAGATAAGGGCGGCACATACACCTTCAATGTAGATGAAACAATTGTATTCTATTGTTATGCATATGAAGGTGATAATTCCCCTGACGAAGGTGACAACACCGTATACCATACAATTACAGAAGAAGATCTTATGTATGGATTTACTGTTGAAGTTGAAGTATATGTTACCGAAGACAGAGGAAGAAACGCTGGAGAACAGGCATATTTTATTTACACATTTGAATTTACTCCTGTATAAATAGTTCTGTTATGACTATAAATGAAGTAATTGATTTCTATTATCAACCTATCAGATCGATAATAACAACGGCCACCCAAATAACTTGAGTGGCCGTTTCTATAAGAACTACTATAGTTTTATGTTTCGGGAATTGTTACGGATGCCGCTGTTAATTTTGCACTAACTCTAGTCGTCACTTCGATGTAATATGCTAAATCCGCATCAGACATTTCATCTTGATCATATTCTTCTATTGCCTTTGCAAATTCAGCATATTTAAGTTGCATCTCAGCGTATTTCGTAATCAAAGTAATATCATCGGGATTCTCTGAATACTCAACTAAGAATTCGATATACTCATCCATGAAAGCCTCATAACTATCCAGATAAGCCTTCAATTCAGGTGTAACACCATCACTCTCTGCTTCTTCAGTCTCTTCATCATCTTCGTCAACTTCTTCATCCGTTTCTTCAAGTTCTGAAGTTGTCTCTGCTACTGTTGTTTCCTTTACAGTTGTTGGTGCAGTAGTTGTTGCAACTGTCTCTTCAACTGTTGTTTCAACTACAGCAGGTAATGTAGTTTCGGTGGTCTTATCCTTAGGACCTTTTGCAAGACTTATGATCAGGCAGATTGTAAGGAAAGCACCAATACCCATAGCTATGTATGAGAATGTATGATTCTTTTCTTTCTGCTTATCAAGAACAAAAATATCTACAGCACCAAGTCCGGCGCCTGCCCAAGAAAGATACATTGTTAGGGAAAGAATAAATGCAAGAATCGACAATGGGGATTTAGGTAATCCAGCAGGCTTGGGAGCCTGCTTCTGAGGTGCAGAAACAGAACCAGAACCTGCAGCAGCATTCTGAGGAGCAGATACATTCGGCTGATCTACCGTAATCTGTCCGCGGCCATTAAATGCGCAATAGATTCTAACCGGCTGGTTGTCTGCAGGAATAACAATGTTTCTGTTATAGTTCTTTTTTCCAATCTTTAAAACTATAGTATGAGGACCCTGATTAAGGTGATATGAAACGGTTTGGCCATTTACAAGTGCACCTTTCACGCCGTTAGAAACAATTCGGAACACCAAACCAACACCTTGGTTATTCGTGTTATATGAAATATACAAATTAGGTTCGTTGGAACGATCTTGAACATGTACTACAGTACCGCTGACATTTACATTCTGAGTAATATTTACCTGTTCAGCCAAATTAGCTACCTTGCTGCCACAATAAGGACAATCCATGGATTCCTTGGTATCGTCAAACTGCATTGTTGCTCCGCAACTTGAACATTTCATGTTTACTAACATACATACCCTCCTAACAAATAAAAAGTGCGGCAACCGAGGTTACCGCACCGAAAACCGTCAGCCTCGATTGCTGCGACACAACTTCATCCTATGACAGGTATGAAAGAGACCGGCGTTTTTACCGAACGTCAGGACTGTCATAGGATAATATTAAGTTGTGTCGCACCATCATTATAACTCAAAGAGCTATTACCTTTCTAATAACCTTTTGTTAACGATGAGTGAAAGTATTTCTCTCAGTCAACAAGATTGAAAAGCAGAGCTCATAGTAAGGATGGCGTATTATAACTAGGTCTCTTTCTTCTCTTTCATACCCGGATTCGATTCTACTACCTGCAAAAATCCAATTGGTCTGCTGCCGGCATACAAATAAACCCCGGTCCATGTGTCGTGGCGGGGTTCGAATCATAAGGAATTTCAGGGATTACTTCAAGTGAAGTAAAGCCGGATCTCAGTCCAGCGGATTCAATTTGTATTCTTCAAGGATGCTGTTGAGCTCCATTATGCTCATCTTTTTGTTGATGGCGTAAATAACAAGGCTGTCTCTCCTGCTTTTCGCATAGAGGATACCTTCCTGAGAAATCTCAAGGGCACGCTGGCACTCGGGGAGAGACATTTCGCAAGCAATGGCAATCGCAATGATCTTGTCTCTGCCTGGGTGCTTGCTGCCATCCATTATCTGATAGATATAAGTGCGGTCGATGCCGCTCTTTTTCTGCATATCGGCAATGCTCATGTTTTTCTGAGCAAGAATAGCCTTGATATACGAACTGAGATCATTCGGATATTTATCTTTGATTTCGTTGAGATAACGGTCCAGTTCTTCAGGCGTATCCGTAGAAGTCAACTTATTCATAAGGTCACCTGTTTTGTCTGACATAGTTACCTCCTCCCGCTGTATAATTTATATATGCATAACTTTTCTGAGTATAAAGAATTATATCACTATGACAGCAAGCGCAGTCTGGTCATAAACGAAATGACCGGTGATGTTCGAATGATGAAGACACTTTCTCACTACGATGAAAATGTCTATGCTTTTCTGTCATCAAGAAGAGAAAAACATATTCCTGAGCTTTATGAATTCTTTAAGGATGCTAATAACAATCTTATCGTTATTGAAGAGGTCATTCAGGGCAATACTTTCGATGTGATAATCAACGACCGTAATATGCCGGACAAGACCAAACTCAATTTCTTCTTCGAGCTTCTTGAGGGATTATCTTATCTGCATAGTGCACCCTATCCTATCATTCACAGAGATCTGAAGCCTTCAAACATAATGGTCACCGATAAAGGCGAAGTAAAGATCCTGGACTACGATGCGGCAAAAGTTTACAAGCCGAACAGCACCGGCGATACAACATTTTTGGGAACTGACGGAATCGCTGCACCGGAACAGTACGGCTTTATGCAGTCAGATCCGAGAAGCGATGTTTATGCGGTCGGGAAAATGCTTGCAGCTGCTTTTCCGAACAATAACAGGATCCAGATGATCGCTGCAAAAGCTTCGAGCTTTGATCCGAAAGACCGCTATAACAATGCAAAGGAATTGTCGGATGTTCTGGCAAGGAGGCTGAGTCCCAAAATGCGGCTCAAACCGCTCTTCCCTCCACCGGGATTCAGAACCAAAAAGTGGTGGAAGATGCTTCTCGCGATTTTGGGATATTTGTTCATTATCTTCGCGATCGTCTCATCCGGTTCGGCCACGAATACTCCGGGAGAGATTCTCGCGATGAAGATATTCTGGACGATATACAGTATCATCACGATCGACATCTGCAATTCGTGGACCGGAATATTTGATTTTCTGCCTTTTGTCACACACAAGAACCGATTTTTGAGATGGCTTTTCAAGTTTATCTTTTCGATCGCGTTATTCATGGTCCTTATAATGATCGAAGCTGTTATTATCTTTATAATCAACTACAATACGTCGCTTTCGCTTTTCACGAGGTAGAATATGCAAGTTATCAACGGCGAATGGTACATGGATGGCATAGAGTGGGACGACGAGGGCTGTCTTCATGAGAGCGGCGAGCTGCTTGATGTGATCGGGAAGATCGGCTTCCTGCCGTTGTTTTCGAATGGGGTTCAAGGATTCTCGGTGGAGAGCATGACGGATCCTGCGATGTGGTGGACCGGAGATGAGACGACTGATCCGTGGGAGTGGCGCATTGTGCTGACGCGGACGGGGAAGGTTGCGTACGGTAAATTCTTTGGAGGCCGCGCAGGGTTCATCTCGAAAAAGTGGTTTCCGTATTTTGCGAATTACAGAAGGTGCGGGTATGATTTCGATGCGCTTTACGATGACGGAAAAGCGGGATACCGCGAAAAACTTCTGATGGATCTTTTCGTGCCAAAGGGCGTTGATATGTGGGATGTCAAAAAGTACGCGCTTGAAAAGTGCGGCTGCGCGCAAGAGCTCTATACTTTCGAGATGAAAGAGAAGGGTGGTTTCGGCAAAGGCGGCGAGAAGAATTTCGAGGGAGTCCTTGCAAAGCTCCAGATGCAGACATATCTCGTGGCAAAGGATTTCCGGCCACGTCTCAACAAGAAAGGCGATGAATACGGATGGCCGGTGGCAATAATGACGCCGCCCGAATACCTTTGGGGATATAAGCACGTGACGGGATGTTACGGTGAAAAGCCGGAAGAATCGTTCGGGAAGATCGTCCGGCAGGTCCGGAAGTTTTTCGATGCCGATGATAAGACAGTGAGGAACGTTCTCAAAAGATAATTCACTTTAAAGTCTGCGTTCACAATAGGCGCAGATTTTTTAATTTCAGCTTTTACAAAACGCAAAAAGTCCTCCACAAAGGAGTTAAGTGCAAAAGGAGGATTTAAGAATGCGTTATTTTGAGTTTGAGATTGAATTGAATGAAGAAGAGATCAAGGCGTGCAAGCACAGACTGAACGATTACGCCTACGACAACCAGATCGAGGGACTCGTTTATTACGTCTTCAGGACACTTACAAACGGCGTGACTTTTCTGATCTACAGGGCGGAAAAGTCCGGTATGAAGGCGATGTTTGCAATCGACGAGCAGACGAGAAAGCCTGAGGAGGCTTTGAATGAGATACTCTCTATCTTTGATGACCTTTTCGAGAAGAAGACCGTCACGGTTGAGCCTTTCGAGATCTCGATGATCGAGTTCGACTGCAATCTGAACGAGGCCAAGCGAAGAGGATATCTTCACAACTGGAGCAGGATCTCCGATCAGGCCAACAACCTGCTTTTGGATGACAGGGAGAATATCATCACCGGAAGGTGCGGCTTCAAGCTTGACGAAGCCGTTGCAAGAAAGGGCGGCAAGGGCGAGGACCATCTTTTCGATATAAGCCTCAGAGAAGAGCTGGGCAGGATCCGTGCCGGCAAAAAGCACGCTGATAAAAACAACTCTGAAGAGATACATGCGTTCCCGGCGCACTACATCATCTCTGCCAGAAGTAAGGAAGCCGGCAGCGATATCACCTGCAGGCTTATGAAGGAACTCGCTGAGGCCGGAAGGCTTAACAGCGGCAGAATGGAGCTGTTCACGGAGATCGACTGCGATCTTTACAGACACTCCGGCTGTTTTGAGAGGGTCGTTGAGAATTCTCACGGCGGCACTATCGTCATCGATATGACAGGCAAGTTCGCAAGTGACCCCGCCTCATATAAGCTGACCTGCAACTATCTTTGCAACTGCATCAGACAGCACAGGAACGACAATCTCTTCGTGTTCCTGTACGACATCAACAACCCCGGATTTACCTACTTCCTTATCCCCCAGATCGAGAAGTTTATGTATCTCGTTCAAATCCGCGAGGGCAAGGGCAATGTCAGGGACGCGGAAGATTATCTGAAGCTTCTTATCGGCAATTCGGACTTCTCGAAGTATGCAGGCCAGGCAGCGGAATTTATGGCGACAATTCCGAAGGACGAATATACACAGACGGATATCATCAAGGCTTTTGAGAGCTTTGAATCCTGGTGTATGCGCAAGAACCTTCTGAAGTCATACAGCCTTGAGTCCGGAGAGGACTTCTTTATCGACCGTGATCAGGATTCCGGTTCTGCATATGACACGCTCCGGAATATGATCGGCCTTCAGGCGGTCAAGGAGCAGATCGACAGGGTCATCCTTGCCAACAAGGTCGAGAAGCAGCGCGAAAAGAACGGCGGCAAGGGACGCTCTATGCATATGATCTTCTCGGGCAATCCGGGAACCGCAAAGACTACCGTGGCCGAAATCTACGCAAAGATAATGAAGGAGACCGGCATTCTCAAGAGCGGCATCCTTGTTCAGAGGACCGGTATGGATCTGAACGGACTTTTCGCATCGCTGCGCATCAAGCAGGCTTTCGAGCAGGCTTCGGGCGGAGTACTCTTCATCGACGAGGCTTACTCGCTGACAAACGAAGTTGCGATCGCATCACTTATCGGCGAGATGGAAGCGCGCCGTAATGATGTAATCGTCATTTTCGCAGGCTACGGTGACAGAATGAAGGAATTTGTCGAGAGGAACGAAGGCCTCAAGAGCAGGATCCCCTACACCGTTAACTTCCCTGATTACACGGCAGAAGAACTTCTGCAGATCTACGAGTATATCCTTAAGCAGGACGGATACTCCGTAACTCCAGCTGCAAGATCTGCGGCACTCAGGATCTTCGGGAAGGCCGTAAGGATCGAGAATTTCGGCAACGGCCGCTACGCCAGAAACCTTGCGGAGAACTCCACTCTCAATATGTCCGTAAGACTTGCGAGAAAGTACGTTGAAAAGGATGTCCCCAAGGCGCAGCTTTACAAGGTCATCAAGGAAGACGTCTTCAACCCTGACGATCCGATCGTCAACTGCAATGAAGGCGCAGAGACAAGCCGCGGTGCTTCCGTCCAGGGAAAGACTGCAAGAGAGAGACTCGAGTCTATGATCGGACTTTCGCAGGCCAAGAGTCTTATAAACAGCGCCGTCGCCACATACAAGATGCAGAAGCGTCTCAGCAAGAGAGGCATCGACATCGGAAAGAATGCGATGCATATGGTCTTTATGGGCAATCCCGGCACAGCGAAGACTACTGTTGCCAGACTCCTTGCAGAGATCCTCAAGGACGAGGGTGTTCTCTCATCCGGCATTTTCGTCGAGGTGGGCCGTGCCGACCTGGTCGGTCAGTATGTCGGCCAGACAGCGCCTCTCGTCAGAAAGAAGTTCAGAGAGGCGAACGGTGGCGTACTTTTCATCGACGAGGCATACTCACTCAATGACGGGTATGACAGGGGTTCCTTCGGTGACGAGGCCATCAACACCATCGTTCAGGAGATGGACAACAGAAGGGACAACATCATCGTCATCTTCGCCGGATACCCTGACGAGATGAATCGTTTCGTCGAGCGCAATCCCGGTATGTCGTCAAGGATCGCTTTCCGCGTCAACTTCGACGACTACTCAGTTGATGAACTCTGTGCCATCACGAGATTCCAGGTTGCCGAAAAGCATCTCAGGATCACTGACGAAGCCATCGCAAAACTCGTCCCCATCTATGAGAAGGCGAGAAGCAACAAGACATTCGGCAACGGCCGTTATGTCAGAAGAGCGGTCGAACTCGCCATATCTAATCTTGCCTTAAGGCTCGATAAGGTTGGCGACAACGATCTCACCGACGAAGTCCTCACGACCATCACGGCCGATGACATCGCCGAACCGGAATTAGACCAGGATACTGCAAAGCCAAACAGAAGGATCGGCTTTGCAGCCTGATCCGAACAGGAGGTAATACTTATGAACAAAAAACTTGAATCCGCTCTGAAAGAGACACTTGATCTCATCAGCGAAAAGGAAAAGGAATACGCGAATGTGAAAGGCATGGAGAAACTTATCGAATATGCCAGGAACTGCGAGGCAGAAATCCGGTTCAGACAGCAGCTCAATGAACTGGACAAAGACTGGCTCAAAGCAGTCCGGTCCGATATCAGCCGCACCGAATACATATGCAGATACGAAGCAGGCCTTCTCTCACCGGAAGAGGCTGCCGGCCGCAAAGCAATAATTGATTTTATCAACAGCAAACCGGATCTGCCGGACGATGTGAGATAAGAGACTCCGCCACGCCAAAAACAGGACTGTCTCATATGAGACAGCCCTGTTTCATTTTATTGTCCTGTGATCAGTGTTACGAATTTATCAGACCGTTGCGTTGGCATTATCGCGTGCGGATGTCTTATCCAGGAGAATGCCGCCAATGTATACGAGGAGCATGATGCCTCCGACAACTGTGAGGGCAACAAATGCGGGTTTCTCGATGTTCTCAAGGAAAGTGGTGTGTCCGATTATCGTGGAGAATCCGTTCATGATGATGTGGAAGATCATGCCGGGGATGATGGAGCCGGACTTGATCCTTACGATGCAGATGATCATGCCGACAGTAAATGCCCAGATTGCCCAGAGTGCTCCGCCGTGGCAGATGCCGAATACTGCGGAAGAGATGATTGCCGCAACGATAGAAGGCATAGCCTTATTGAGTCTGCTGAACAGATAACCTCTGAATACAACTTCCTCCATGACAGGAACAAGAATAGTATTTGTGACAATACCGAGGATGAGAGAAGATGTGGTGATGTTTGACAAGCCATTCTGCATGTTGTTCATCATTTCCTGAGGGATCGGGAGAAATGACATGATGAAGTTAAGGAAGAACATTCCGCCGGTTGCACCGATGATCGTAAAACCGATCTGTCTGCCTGATACTTTCTTTATGTCTGTTTCCTTGACGATGCTTGTCTTCTTGACCTTTTCGATAATGAAGAATGTCAGGAGGATGAGTACTGATGCAATTAAAAGACCGATCTCGTTAATGGTGCCCAAGTTCTCATTTAAGATTGCGAGGCCCTCTTCGTAGCCTATTCCGGCAGCTCTGAATTCACGGCCCTTCATTACTCCGTAAACATACTGAACTATGAACATGATCACATTCAAAGGTATGAAATACACTGCAAAATAAGCGAGTGCCTTTAAGATCTGCATAATGACTTTTTTCATTTTCAATTATTCCTTTCATCGAACTGCTGCGATTATAGCAACGCTGAAAGCAGATTCAGGCGGCTTGTTGCGAATGGTATTCTCTGAGTCGTGAACGGTATTCGCCCGCACTTTTCGATGTTGTATAATTCAGACATGCAATTATGAGAGAGGACTTCCCGGGATATGCGCATTGCGATCTGTGACGACGAGGAAAAATACAGGATACAGTTAAAGACTGTCCTTGATAAACTGCTTATAAATACCGATGACGATATTGAGACGTTTTCGGATGGGAATATCCTTGCCGCGAAATTTGCGGAAAGCCCTTTTGATCTTGTTTTCCTCGACATAGAGATGCCGGAAATAGACGGTATAACTCTTGCAAGAAAACTCAGAGCCGTATCCGAGAAAGTCTTCATAGTCTTTCTGACGGGACATGTCGAATATGCGCTCGAAGGCTATGAAGTAAATGCACTCAGATACCTTACAAAACCTGTTGATATCGATAAGCTCAAAGAGGTATTGAACTACGTCCGTGACAAGATCGGAAGTGCGCGCCAGATAATCATCAGAGAAGACGGCGAAGAGATCATCCTGAACGTTAATGACGTTGTCTATATCGAATCAATGAACCAGAATGTCAGGATCGTTACCACAACGGGAGAACACACGATCAGATACAACATCGGTGACTTTGAAGAGCAGCTCAAAGATGACGGATTCTTCAGAAGTCACAGGGGATATCTTATCTCTTTATCAAAAGTGAAGAAGCTTATTAAGACTGATGTAGTCCTGGACGGCGGTGCTGACGAAATCGTGCTTCCCGTCAGCCGAAGCAACATCAAGCCTTTGAAGGACGCATTGTATTCCTACGTTGAAGGAGCGGCCTTCTGACATGGATGAAATTATAAGATTTATTATCCTGATCTTCTCTAACGCGACAAATATCCTGTCTTTACTTCTTGTCGTCATGATATCGTCCGTATTCCTCGGGAGGAATGTAAGGCTTACCCGCGCTCATTATCTTTCATCTGCCGGTATTCTGGGTGTCATACTCGCTGCAAATGTGGTCTTAAATCTTGTATTTAAGGATACTCCCGATAATTCAACCCTTTTGATTTTAAACTTCGCACTTGAAATGCTCATCTATGTCTACGCTTTTGTTTTCTATCTTTTTGTCTTCAAGGAAAAGTGCATCCTGAGAGCTATAGAATCTACCGTCGCATTCTATCTGGTCACTCTTTATTTCGCCACTCTGGCCCAGCTGTCTTTTATCTATTTCATGGGCGGCACCGAAGATATAATGAACCTTCTATTCTATGAGGACCTTGCCGAAGGTCCATACTGGATCGGCATGACAGGCGTCTCTTTCATTTTGATCGCCGGTCTTTGGGCGGTCGTT
>Ga0326514_10000534_pt1 | contig 25778 bp, 19 predicted proteins | sample 3_2548_0518_D_FD_203653 | JGI IMG/M metagenome (GOLD analysis project Ga0326514, IMG submission 203653) | Bovine rumen microbial communities from UC Davis, California, United States - 3_2548_0518 | ecosystem: Host-associated > Mammals > Digestive system > Stomach > Rumen | place: USA... | reverse complement strand
CAATTTGACCCATTGGCGGTTTTTGAACCTCGATTTCGCCCCTGAAACGTTTCAATCGCCGGAATCGCCTTTATACATTGGCCTTCAGCATACATCGCAGCCTGCAAAATGACCTATAAGTCAAAAATTTGAAGATTTGGCTTGTTTCTGTAGGATTTTATGATTTACTGTGGCTTTGTCTCTTTTCGTTATCAAACTACCCAAATAAGCCTAAATCTCAATCATTTTCTTCGGGTCAAACCCATTAGTCAAATGCTCTCCGTGCGAAATGTAACCTAACTGATTGGATGTGATTTTTGTTTTGCCTATCTGCGCATCGATATTACGATGCGAATGTCCGTAAATCCAATAGTCGATACCAGAATCAGCAATATATTCACCCAATTCCACAGTAAAAGCGCCATTGATGTTGCTGTCGCGAAACTCTTCTGCCGTACAGAGTTGCGTCGGCACATGATGGGTAAGCACTATTTTCGTTCTGACCTTGCTTTCGGCAATCGCCTGTTTCACAAACTGCAAGCAACGGTCATGTTCGTGATTGAAGTTATCTGCATTAAGGCGATGTCCCTCATATCTGATTCTATAGAAATCGCTCACCCCTCGCTCAGTAAAATAAACATTATATGGTTCAATATACGACCAAAGTGTGGAAACAATGATGTCAATCTCTTCCAAATGCACCACACTGTTGTAATAGGCGTGGATGTTAGAGCGAATTTGCTTGCAATAACCATCTTGCATGGTGGAAAGATCGTAATAGCCATAAAAATCGTGGTTACCAAAGCAAACAATCACCTCTTGATAATGCTCTGACGCCCAATCCCAAAAGGAGTATCGCGAGTAAGTGTCCTGCTTTGAATCAGGCAGGTCGAGATAGGCTGAATCGCCAGCAACAAGTAAAATATCTCCTGTCACTTCCAATGGATGTTCCTCAAGCCATTTCCTATTCTGAGGAAACTCAAGATGCAAGTCGCTAATATATTGTATTCGCAGTGATTGCGGTTTGTACTCAGCAATGCTTTTCATGGTTTCCAACACCAAATCCGTCCGCTCAATCTCATCGGACGAAATAGCGCACTCCAGCTCCTCGGCAATATTCGGCCTGCTTAACATCTTAGCAAACTGCTCAGAGACAAAAGATTGGACTTGTTTGTCTTCCGCCTTGAATCTATCGGTGAAATCCGCACAGTAATTAAGGACATACACCAAATCCTCAAAGTCTTTTGCCCCTCGCCAATCATCTCCCCCTCGCGAAAGCAAAGCATCAATTTTAGTTGCAACATAATATGTCGCGGTAAGGCGATAAATGGTTTTTCCCGAAGGCAAAGTGCAAGGTTCACGTTTGGCAAATCCAGGTCGATACCATTGATTGCCAAATGATAGCACATCTTCGTTCATCGACATTACATCCACCTTTTCACCATTGAACAACCATCGACAAAGTGGAGCATTGGGCGTTTGGTCATTCTGAAAATGCTTTTCACGGAGCAGTTCCTCAAAAGCTACATGTTCCTTGTATGAAGTGGAGTCGACGACGCAATCCACGTCAGTGGTAGTCCGTGGTTCAGTGGCAGTAGGGTCGGTCGCATACAAGCCTGCCATTGCTCCGCCAACATAAACAAGCCTATCGTTCAAGTCTTGCATCGCCTCTGCAATTTCTTGTAGGCGTTCATTATTGCTTTTCTGCATAGCAATTCATTCTTTTGGTCAATTCTTCAATAGCAATACTTTTTTCTCTTGCTCGACCCATGCGCAAAGCATCCACAATTACCAGCAATTGGTAAAGTTCCTCATCGCGCAAAGCTGCTTCTGGTACGGATGGATAAAGCGGCTCAATATGTTGACCTCGTGCGGTCCCCCTAACATAATGCCACACATAACTCTCAGCACCATTACTAATCGCTTCACTGATGGGTGCAGCGCTCACATAAGTAGGTACTCCCCGACCGACACGCCCTGCTTCAACAGGAAACACATAAGCTATGCCATGTACCAGAAACTCCTTTAAAGACAAAACATTCACCTTTTTTTTGTGGTGGTCAATCAATTGCGCTTTTTTGCAACGCTCCAAACTCTTGCTCACATTTGATGCACTCATGCCCAACGAATCAGCTAATCCACGACAAGACATCGCCTTTCCTTGAGTGGTCATTTTTTTTAGTAAAACTACAATATCTTGTGGCAACATCATATTATATATCAATTATTTATAGTTAAACGTTCTCTGTTCGCGAATCGAGAACACATGCTTTGGAAATGCAAAGATAAGAATTTTCCTTGAATTTGGTGTACCAAACACTAAAACAGCCCAAGAATCGCTTCTCGGGCTGTTTTTATAGAGATTTGTCAATCATTCCGCCTCCGCTGGGAAAAACAGTTTTGTCCGAAGGGTGTAGCCGTTTCTCATTACGCCGTGAAGGGTAAAGGTGAGGCCCGTTTCATCCTCCTCAAACTTCATCCAACCGCTACTGAACGGCGATTTGTCGGGGTAGTCCGTAGCCACGTTTTGGTCAAGTTGATCATCCCAATTCCAAATCTTGCCGCAGACCTTCTCTGGGGAAGTGAACCACGACACCTCGCCTAAAAGCTCAAACGACAAGGTATAATCCGACTTTTTGTCCAAACAGATGGTTTGGCCAACCACTTCGTAGGGAACATTCCGGAAACGGAAGATAAACGTCGGGGTGATAAATCCTCCTTTGGATTCTGCATTAATGTTGAAATAGTCTTCATATTCAGCGTAATCCACATTCATCTCTTGTTTGTAGGTGCCAAAGACCATCTCATTCTGCTCGGGATCAAACAGGTAAAGCGGGTCTTTTTTGCAGGAAGTGAAAGAAACCACGACCAGCAACATGAACAATGATTTTACAATAGTTTTCATGACATTCAAATTTTGAGTTGATAATTCATTGGTTACAAAGCCACGATCCTATCAGCAAATTCGTCCCAAAGGTAGGCAGTTTTGTAGGCCTCCAAACTCTCGGCGGGTACTTTGATTTCGCTGACGGGACAATTCCATAAAATGCTCGGATTAGGCACATTGACGAGGATTTCTGGAGGGGTTGGCGCAGGGCAGACCAAAGTGGTAAGGCTTCGGCAATCCTCGAAAGCATCGTAGTAGAGGCCCGTAAGTCCTGAGCCCAATTCCACGGTGGTCAGTTCAACGCAACTTCTGAAAGCCATTTTCCCAATTCGGTTTACGCCGTCGGGCAGTTTGATGGTCTTAAGTTTGAGGCAAAAGTCGAAAGCGCGGGCGCCTACATATTGCACAGTGCCAGGAATCTCCACCGAGCGCAACTCTTGACGGCCATAGAATGTATGGCTGCCGATACCCACAATAGTATAGGTTTGTCCATCGTGGGAGATTTCGGAAGGGATGACCACTTCCGTGCCGCCAAAATCGATGGGAGGCTCAATACCGCCGAAATATTCCGTGACACCTACCACCTCGGCGGTGCTTTCGGAAAGCACCTTGAAATACTGTTCGGTGCCATCGCCGTAGGCCACTTGGATATAAGTGGTTCCATCGTTGTCGCGCGAGTTGGTTACGACAACATCAGTGGGCAGCGGATTCTTGCCGCAAGCAGTAAGCAACAGCAAGACAGCCCATAACAAATTCAATTTCTTCATAACGCTAAGATTTAGGTTAAACGATTCAAAATGCCACAATTACCGTACCACAAATTTCCGTGTCCCCTTGCCCACGCTGATGAAATACATCCCCTTCGGCAAAGCCGACACATCAATCTTTTGGTTTTCAGCGTTAAGACTGCCCGTTTGGACGGTTTGGCCCATTAGGTTGGTGATGTGGTAAGTTTGGTCTGGCAGAGACCCACAGCCGTGCGTCTCAACGAACAAAACGCCGGTGGCGGGATTTGGATACACCGCGAAAACACCGTCTGTCGGTTCATCAAGTCCATTGGAATTGGAATAGTGGAAATCACACTGAGAAACTTGCCCTAAATTATTGAATGTGATTTGTTTCAACGCATTGAACAATGGAACCTTCAAATCAAGGTCTTGTAAATAACTTCCCCAGAACAAGGAAAGCCCCGCTATGTTGTCAATATTTATTGCACGGTCGATAGTAAAATCCAAAGCGTTTTTCAAAATCGTCCATTGCTCCGTTTCGTTATCATAACTGCCATAAATGCCTATGTGGGTGCAGTTGTTGTTTTCGTCGTATGCCAATTCGGTCTTTTCGCTATAATACCATTCTTGGGAATTTGTACTCAGTCGAAGAGAAACCCTTGACAACAGATTACCTGCATCGTCATACTCGTAGACTTCCTTATAATACGCGCCCCATTCCACAGTCGAACCTGGCTCGGTGTTGCGATAGCAACGTGTCATTTCGTTGCAATATCCTTGGGCATTGTAACTGTAAAAGGTCTTTTCAAAAGCATAACCGACTAAATAACGCACCATCGTTTGAGGCAGACCATCCACATATTCCCAAACTTTCTTTTCCTCTTCTATCCAACTGCCGTCCTTGAAGTTGTATTTGAGGAAAAGCGTCTGGTTTCCTTCTCCGTCATACACATAGTTGTATTTGGTTACAAAATGCCAGTTGGTACCGTTGTAATAGGATTGGATTGCTTTCGACAACAGGCCTTGTTCGTTGTAAGTGTATTCCGTCTTATTCACGGCCCCCCCATTGTTTGACCTTATTGAGGTCACACGATCGAGGTCGTCATAAGTATATTCTCGGGTAGAACAGACATACCATCCGATGGTACCAACACGATACTCGGTTTGGCGCGTGCAGTTGAGTCGGGCATCGTATTCATACAAACACCTTGACCATCCTGTTGTGACGCTATCCAGTTTCACGATATAACTGTTATCATTGCGATTCATTCGCTGTATTCTCAGCACTTCCGGCTCATCGTAGGTTTGTTGTGCCGTGGCTGACACGAAGCAGCACATCAAGGCTGCAAGAATCATGGATTTTTTCATTGTATTAGGATTTTAATTGTTCTAATTTCCGTTTCAGTCTGTAGAGCTGTCGTACCACGGCAGCCGCTTATTGTCATGGCTGCACGGGCGGCTGCCACGGTGTGACAGCCCTACAAGGCCGCGATTATTTCACCACAAATTTCCGTGTTTCACCTGCAAAGGTAATGAAATACAACCCTTCCGGCAAAACCGACACATCAATCTGCTGGGTTTCAGAATTGAGGCTGCCCGTGAGGACAGTTTGGCCCATTAGGTTGGTAATTCTGAATTCGGAATGATGAATGATGGATGATGAATGCTGAATGGTGAGAACACCATCGGTCGGGTTGGGATAGACATTGAATTGGCTTTCAATTGTTTCCTGTTCCTCGATGCCGCTGTGCCATTCCTCATACACCTCGTTGCAGTTGCGGTTGCCGTATTTGAAGAACAGTTCGCCTTCGCGCCAATAGCAGCGCATACCTTCCACACGGTAATTCTTGCTTCGGCTCATCAGCCTTTCGGGGAAGAAACTGCTGAGGTGGCCGATGCCGCACACGATGGTGCCGCCGAAGAGGTCTTGGTCGTCGCTCACTTGCAGCATCCTGAACACTCGGCCTTCATATTCGTATTGCTCAACCGCGTCGACGTGCATCGTGAGGCTCGCCGTGCCGACCTTGATGACCCAACTGTCACCTTCTTGGGCACCAAAATCATAGAGCACGGTAAACTCCTGCAAATCCTTGTTCCACCAATACACCTTATTGCCTCTCAGCCTTTCTTCATAGATGTATTCCCGTGTCACTTCCGTGTGTTCGCCCTTGTCGTACAAAGTGTTGGTGCGGATGATGACGGTCACGTTCTTGTGGTTGATGGTGGTGTCGGCGGCATATTCCAGATGCTGGTAAGTGATGCTGCCGTTCTCGTTTTGGATTTCGTAGTACCATTCGGGTTGGCCTTCGCCGATGTTCAGGTACTCGAAATCCGCCTTTACCGTCACATCGAAATTGGGCATCACAAACTTGTTGCCTGCCACGGGAATCCTGAAGGTTTCATCGTCAGCCTTATAAACCACGACCCCGTTAAACACATAATCAGGCTGAACCTCAACGGAATAGGTGACTTCTTCGCCCATCATCGCCGAATTGACCGAAAGCGTGACTTGTCCTCCGTTTTCATCTCCTATAACATTGATATTGTGCTGGTTGCAGTCTTCCTCAACATAGTTGATGTACTCATAAAATCCCTCATAGGCTTCTCGCGCACCACAAGGCACAATCAAACGGACAGAATCATTGCAATCACTGAATGAACTTCCGCCATCAACTGGAGGCGTGGGTGTCATAAATGTGACCGTCTGCAAAGCCGTACATTCTTTGAAAGCAAAGCCTCCTATGGCTTCCACGGCACTCCCTAAAACCACGTTTTCCAAATGGCTGCATGTGGCGAACACACCGCCACTGAGTCCTCGTATCGAATTGGGAAGCATTATGGAGGTCAGGTTGTCGCACGAACTGAATGCCGCTTGAATGCTTTCCACCATATCACCTTCGAACTCCACCGAAGACAATCCCGTTTTGGAGAAAGCCGAATCTTTGATAATCCGCACAAACCTCGGAATGACAATGCGCTGCAACGACGAACAATTGCTGAAAACAGTCGCGTTGATTTCGGTAAGGAATTTGGGCAAAACAATGGAAGACAGAGCCTCGCAGTCAGCAAACGCCGCATTGCCGATAGTTGTTACGGAATTGGGCAGATTGATTTCCGTCAAATTGATGCAGGCATTAAACGCAAAGGCACCGATGGAGATTACCGATTCGCCAAGCGTAACGGAGGCAATATGAGTGTTGTAAATAAACGCATTGTCGCCAATAGCAGTCACCGTACTGGGCACAGAATAATGCTCTCCCGTTTTCCCGCGAGGATAATACAGCAACATATTCTCATTGTGGTCAAACAACACGCCATCTATCGACTTGTAAAACGGATTGTTTTCCGAGACTTCAATCGTTTCCAATGCGCCGCACCCGATGAAGGCATAAGTTCCGATGGTTTCCACCGATGCCCCAAAGAAAACGTAAGTCAAAGACGAGCAATTATAAAACGCATCTTCCCCAATAAAACTGACCGCATCAGGCAAGACAATGGAAGTCAAGGCGGTGCATCCATTAAACGCGCCACCGTAAATGTGTGTCACAGAACTTCCGATACTCACCGATGACAAAGCGCTACAATATTCAAAAGTGCCACTGTCAATGTAAATCACCGAATTGGGAATCTCAATGGAAGTCAATCCCGAGCAACCTCTAAAACCAGACAGGTACAACAAGGAATTGGGAAGTGTCACCGAGGTCATTCCCGATTGGTAAGCGAAGGCATTCGTATCAATACCTACTACTTTATATTCCACATCGTTGTATGAAACGGTTTCGGGTATCTCCACTGCACCTTCTACACCATAATAGACCATCTCCACATAAACTGTAGAGTCGCTGATAATTGAATAACAAAGTGTCTGTCCCGTTGGGGCAACGCTTTCAAAATCATAGGCCAAGGCTTGCACGGCGAAGCCAGCCAAAATCGCTAAGGTAAAGAATAATTTTTTCATAATTGTAATTATTTGATTGTTAATGATTTGATTTTCAATTTAACTACGGATTTTACGGATTATACAGATTCCAATTTGATGAAAATCCCGTCAAATCCGTGTAATCCGTAGTTTTTCATACTGCGTTGACGATTTCCTCGAAAGTCCGTGTGTCGTCGGGGAGGTTCATCTTCATTTGCTTGATACGCGACTTGCGGCGGTAGTACGACTCGGTTTGGGTGTCCAAGAGGATGGAAATCACCTGGTTGGAGAAACCATTTTTGGAGAGGCAGCAGATGCGCACATCCCACTTGCCGAGTTTGGGATAGAGCTCCAAGAGACGCTGCGAGAAGCCGTCGTACACCAAGTCGGTGAGGCTGATGAAGTCGGCCCAGTCGTCGTCGCTGAGGGCGAAGTTCATCGTGTCGGCGGTCACTTGTTCGCCGAGGCTTTGCGCCGTGGTGTAAACCTTGTTGCGCCCCATAATCTTGCTCGTCATCAGCAGGTCTTTTTGCGAAAGCGTCTGACGGTCGCGGCGGAGGTCGTCGTTGGTGCGGATGAGGTTCTCCATGTCGCTCACCAACTCGTGGATGCGGTTTTGGTCGCGCTCCACCTGACTGCGAAACTGCTCCATGGCCAATTTGTGGTCGCTCACCTTCTTCCTCACAATCAGCACAATGACCAACAGCGCAATCACCGCTGCGGCAATGATAAGCCAGAGTTTAAGGCTGCGGTTGCGCATCACGACTTCCATCTCGCTCTTTTGGGCTTTCAGTTCATACTCGGCCTTGAGGCGTTGGAGGTTGTCGGAGGCGTGTTCCTTGTCGGCCTGCATCATATTTTGCGTGAAAAGGTCTTGGTATTCAAGGGCTTTCTGCAAGTCGCCCTCGTTGTAGGCGATGGCGTAGAGCGTTTGGTACACCGACATTTTCAATCCAGCCCTTTCGCTACGCAAAGCGGCTTCGAGATGAGGCTTGGCCTTGGCGTAGTTATCTGTGTAATAATACAATACGCCCATCGTCATATTGGCAATGTCTATGTTGTTGTCGTCGAGTTCGCCCTCCAAGGCTCGGCGGACGCAAGTCAGGGCTTCGGGATAGTTGCCCACAGGCAGGTAGTAGTCGCGGCCCATTTCAAGGTAGATGTCGCTCTGCATCGGCCTGTCATTCAACAAAGTGGCGATGCTGAAGGCCGTGTCGTAGTAATGTTTGGCTTGGGCAAACTGCTCTAACGACTTCGCCACGCGGCCACAGTTGCGCATCGTGGTCATCACGGCAGCGGAATCGTCGATTTGTCGGAAACATTCGATGGCTTCGCGGTGCATTTTGAGGGCATCTTCAAAGAGGCCGTGCTTGTTGTACATTGCTCCAAGGTTGTCCTTGAGTTGGCCCTCCAAGCGGAGGTTTTCGGTGGTTTTTTCGCAGCCTTGCATCAGTTGCAAGGCTTGCAGGAAACGCTCGGCGGCCTCTTCCGAGAGTCGTTGCTGGCGCAGATCGGCACCTTCTTCATATAAAGCGCGCGCCTGTTGCAGGCGTTTGGCGGGCGTGTTGCAGGCGGTCATCATCGCGCCGAGGGCGACGGCCAAGAGGATTACAGCTTTCAATTTCGTTTTCATAGGCTCTACTTTTTTCTTCGAAACGTAGGAACGGTAGGCAGGTAGCGTCCGGTAGGGACAACGGGGCATACCCCGTTGTTGGCAAAGCCACGCTACCCTACCGGCAGCACTTTCGCGTTCCTCGTTCCGAAACACATCGCAAAAATATACAGAAAAAACGCTTGTCAAGAGGTTTTCGGGAAGCCTCTCGGTTTTGTCCATGCTTTTTGTGGATTGTCCAGTATTATTTCATTGGAAATCAACGATATGATTTTTGGATGGACAAAATTTTGTCGCTATGAAAAATGGGCGACTTTTGAAAAAATCGCCCAAAATTCATCGTGATTACACAAAAAGTGTTACACAAAAGGTGTTACACTAAAAGTGTAATCAAAAATCAGTCTTTCCGATTGCGTTCCTTCACAATCTCCTCCTGCTTGTCCTTCGGGGTCGGCATGTACTGGTGGAACTCCATCGAGTAGTTGGCGCGGCCCGAGGTGAGGTTGCGCAAGGCGGTGGCATAGCCGAACATCTCCATCAGCGGGACGAAGGCATCCAGCTTTTGTGAACCCTTACGGAAACGCCTCATCGCCTCGATGCGGCCACGACGCTTATTGACGTCGCCCGTCACATTGCCGATGTAGTCGTCGGGCGTGTTGATCTCGACCTTCATCACAGGCTCAAGCAGCACGGGAGCGGCTTTCATAAAGGCCTGCTTGAAGCACATCTGGGCGCAGAGTTGGAAGGCCATGTCGCTCGAGTCGACGGGGTGTGAGCTACCGTCCACGAGGACGCACTTCACATCCACGACGGGATAGCCCGCGAAAGGACCTTTGTTCATGGCTGCGGCCAAACCCTTCTGCACCGAGGGAATGTATTCCTTAGGAATCACGCCGCCCTTGGTGATGTCGACGAACTCGAAGCCGCCGCCAGGGTTCGGCTCGAAGCGGATGACGGTGTGGGCAAACTGGCCCTTGCCGCCAGTCTGTTTCACATAGCGGTAGTTGCACTCGAAAGGCGCGGTGATGGTCTCGCGGAACGACACCGAAGGCGCGCCCACCGTGACCGGCACCTTGAACTCTTCCTTCAGGCGGTCGACGATGATTTCCAAATGCAACTCGCCCATGCCCGCAATGATGGTCTCTTCCGTTTCCTCGTCGAAATGGGCATGGAACGACGGGTCTTCATTGCAGAGTTTTGCGAGAGCTTCACTCAGTTTGCTGCGGTTCTTCTTGTCATCGAGGTTCACTTTCATCTCAATGACCGCTGGAGGTATATTAATGGATTCCAGCAAGATAGGCTGATTCTCGTCGCAAAGCGTGTCGCCCGTCTTGGTGTATTTCATACCCACGAGAGCCACGATTTCGCCCGCACTGGCCTCATCAATTTCCTCACGTTCCTTCGCCTTGATGCGGAAAATGCGTCCCACGCGCTCACTCTTCAGTTTGTTGGTGTTATACACACTCATTCCGTTTACTAACTTGCCGCTGAAAATGCGGATGAAGGTCTGTTGGCCCACATACGGGTCGTTGATGAGCTTGAAGGCCAAAGCCGAAAAAGGCTCATTCTCAGAGGGATTGCGCTGGTAGGTCTTCTCTTCATTGGCGGGGTCGTGCGCAATGACGGCACCCAAGTCCTTCGGCGAAGGCAGGTAGTCAACAACGGCATCCAAAAGTAGCTGAATACCTTTGTTCTTATAGGCTGCACCGCAAAGCACCGGCACCATCATCAGTTTGATGGTGGCCTGACGGATGGCGGCCATTAGTTTTTCGGTCGGGATTTCCTTGTCTTCGAGGTAAAGTTCGGCGATTTCGTCGTCCAAGTCGGCGACCTTCTCGATAAGGTTGCGACGGGCTTCATGGGCCTGCTCCATCATGTTTTCCGGGATGGGACCCACAATGCGTTCCTTCTCGATGAAGCGCACCGAGTTCATCTGCACCAGGTCGACCATGCCCTCAAAATCAGACTCTGCCCCGATGGGGAGATGCAGCGGCACAGCGTTGGCACCCAAGTATTTATGCATTTGGTTGACTACCTCTTGGAAGTCGGCACCCGTGCGGTCCATCTTGTTCACGAAGGCGATACGCGGCACACGGTATTTGTCGGCTTGGTTCCACACCGTCTCCGATTGCGGCTCCACGCCACCCACGGCGCAAAACACCGCCACCATCCCGTCGATGACGCGCAGTGAGCGTTCCACCTCAACGGTGAAATCGACGTGACCGGGAGTATCGATCAAGTTGATCTGATAGCCGTTCCAATGCGCCGTGATGGCCGCCGAAGCGATGGTGATGCCGCGCTCCTGCTCCTGTTTCATAAAGTCCATGGTGGCTTGTCCATCATGCGTTTCACCCACCTTACGGTTAACGCCCGTGAAGAACAGGATGCGTTCCGAAACCGTAGTTTTTCCTGCATCGATATGCGCAGCGATACCGATGTTTCTCAATTTTGAAATGTTTAAACTCATTATTTTATTTGATTATCAATTATTTGCAAATACAAATCAGGTTTTCGATTCGGGCGGCAAAGGTAGGAAAAATTATTGAAATGGCAATTCATTAGTTTTTCAATTCAAAAAATTGCAGACTTTCGGGCCATAAGTCTATTTTTTTTATGCGTTATAGCCCTAAAGTGTGCAAAAAAGTCAAGCGAAAAGGTCTTTCAAAGTCACTACATTTTGGAACAAATGGCTGTATTTGTTGTGCGTCAGTCCGTAGGTCGTGACGAGAGCTGGATGGATCGCCCTGCGGATGTTGCGCGCCTCACGAAACGCCCTGATTCGCCGCTCCATATCCTCATAGTCCTTGGCTTTCATCTTGAAAATGCCGTCATAAAACTTCATCTCGCACACATTAATCACCTTGTCGGCCCGCTGGATGATAAGGTCAATTTGCGCCTTCTCCTCCGCACCAGGAGGCGTTGTCCACGAATACACTTGCGTGATGATGCCCGAAATGCCAAGGCTTTTCTCAATTTGTCTATGATGGTTCAAGCACAACTGCTCAAAAGCAAGGCCAGCCCAAGTGTCGTGCTGCCGTGTCCCGATTTGGTACTGCCAAAACGGCTTGTCGGAATGGCCGAATTTCTGGATGAACTTGTAATAAAACAAGGTGAAAGGGTCAACGAGTTGATAAATTCCCATTCGGGTCTTGTTGCCATAACCTTTGTAGCAGCGGACAAAATCGCAGTCGATGAGGTCTTGCAGGATTTTGGAAAAATGCCCGTTCATCTCCAATTTTGTCACTTGCAAGATTTCTTCCCTCGTCAGCCCTTTGTTTTTCGTACTCAGGGCTTCAACCACCTTGATATAGTTTTCCGACTTCTCGAACAGCGAATTATACAGCGCATCAAACTCGTCGTCGAGGCGACCTTTCTCGGCAAAAAACATCTCATCCACGTTTTGGGAAAGGCTTGCACCGCGTCTGAGATTCTTCAAATAGTAAGGGATGCCGCCCATAATCATATAACACTCAGCGATTTCCTTGTCTTCCATCTCAAGGCCACGGTTGCGAATGTATTCCTTACACTCGGCCAAAGTGAACGGACGGATATACAACTTTTGCGTGACGCGGTTGTGCAACCCGCCACGGTTTTTCAGGATTTTTCGCGTAATCCACGAGGTGGCCGAGCCGCACAAAACCAACACAATGTCCCTTTGCGTGACCGCCCAGTCGTTCCAGAAATGTTCAAGGGCCGAGATGAGGTTGCTCCCGCGAGAGTCTATCCACGGCAGTTCGTCAATAAACACGACCCGCTTCGTCTTGCCGCGTTTCGCTTCGAGCAACTCGCGAAGTTTCTCAAATGCCTCGTACCAAGTGCGCGGCTTGGTGAATTTTCGTCCGTTGCCGTATCTGTTGAGCGTGGCCGTGAAGTTGGCCAACTGGTCGCGTTTGCCTTTCTTGGCAAGGCCAGTCAATTTGAAAGCGTAATTGTCGTTGAAAAAGGTATTGACGAGAAAGGTTTTTCCCACCCTTCTGCGGCCATAGACCACCACAAATTCGGCCTCCTTGGACTCCATGATGGCTTCCAAATGCTTGATTTCGTCTTTGCGCCCTACCAGCAAATCAGAAGAAGGTTCGTTTCGCTTTGCCATTTCAATATGTTTTTCCGATGCAAAAGTAGGAATAATTGTGATACCATCGGCCAAAAAATGCAGACTTTCGGGCCATAAGTCATTTTTTTTATGTGTTATGGCCCGAAAGTGTGCAAAAATTGATGGGGATTAAAACCAAAAGCCTACTTATTTCACGAACGTTCCTTCTCTTCTCATTCCTTTATCACCCACTCCCTCAACGAAATACACACCAGAAGCCCATTCCGAAACATCCAAATGAACTTCTGAAACTCCATTGGTCGAAACCGACTTGACGAGTTGCCCCAAAGCATTGTAAATGTTGATGATCTGTATGCCCTCGGCTTCAATTGTGATGACGGACGAGGCGGGATTGGGATAAACCTTCAAAGATTCCGTTTCAAATTGATTTTCAGCAACTCCCAATGGGTCAAAAGTATCATCGCCATCGGTGAGCCATTCAAGGCTGATGTTGTAGAACACCATCGAATAATCCGAAGCAGCTGCATAGGCTTCCTCCACATAGAAGTCGATGGTGCCGTCGGGAAGGACACAAAGCGAGGAATAGTCCGAACTATTAGGCACGATGCACTTGCTCACGGGCAAGTCTCGCCCTCGTCATAACTGACATGAACCGTCACCTTTTCCCGGTTTGCACCGTAAGGCGCGGAATGTAGCAAACGACTTTTGTCATAGCCTTGGTTTTCAGAAGTATAACGAATCACATCACCATTGTGCACCCATCCCGTAACGGTGAAACTTTGGTCGGCAACGATATTGAAGTCGTCGTGATGCGGAATTGGTCAATAATCAAGACAAGCAAAAGATTTTGGTGATTTTTTGATGGTTTTGGGCTGCATGTTTGGAAATTTGTGTATTTTTGCAGCAGAAAGTTGGTTGATGGTCGCAACATGGTAGCGTGGAGGACTTAACAGGTCGTCATATTGAGGGTTCGACTCCCTCCGCCAATTCTTCAAAATCACTGGTCGATGACCGCAACGGGTAGCTTCACGCCTTAATAAGGTGAGATTATTGTCGGTTCAACTCCGACCACCAGTTTAAAGAGAGCGGCTTTTGAGGTCGCTCTCTTATGTTATTAGCACAAATTGCGGATTATCGAGAGATTCTGCACTAACAAATCCCCATGACTTGGCCGAATTAATGACCGTTTTTCCATCCAATTTGTAATTAGGATGTACAACAACCTTCACCAGTTTCTGATGTACGGAAGGATGAGTGAACACATAAACAAGTTCTTTTTGAGCAGTATCCTCATAGATGTGCAAAGGCGTTTTCAATGCTTTTTCAATCAAATCATAATGCTCGACAGGGATTACCGCTCCTTTTTTTGACTTAGGATGATGTGCATACTTGAACACAGCTTGTTGTGTTACCACGATAGATTCTGATTGAAGTATGACACCTTTGTTGTTCATATCGTCGACAACCTTGCTATCAAGATGTGCTACCACTATCATCTGCCCATTGCCCCTACCCTTTGAAAGCAACTCTTCAGCAAACTGCCTAAGACTTCCTTGATAGTATTCCATATCAAGCCCCCCAATTGTCCCTGTCCAAACTCCTATAATTAATGGCCTCCGCCAAATGGTCGGTTTGGATGTTTTCGCTGCTGTCGAGGTCGGCGATGGTACGGGAAACTTTCAGGATGCGGTCGTAGGCGCGAGCCGAGAGGCCAAGGCGGTTCATTGCGTTTTTCAAAATGTTGCGGCATGGCTCGTCAAGTTCACAGTATTTTTGGATAAGTTGAGAAGTCATTTGCGCGTTGGCATGGATGGTCGGGAAATCCGCGTAGCGTTCCTCTTGTATCTTTCTCGCTTTGATGACGCGCTCGCGCACCTTCGCACTCGACTCACCGCTACTCTTTGACGACAAATCTTTGTAATCCACGGGGACGACTTCAACATGCAAATCAATTCGGTCCATCAACGGACCACTGATGCGGTTGAGATATTGCTGCACCATGCCTGGTTTGCAGGTACATTCCTTGTCGGGATGGTTGTAATAGCCGCAGGGACAAGGGTTCATCGCCGCCACCATCATGAAACTGGCTGGAAAATCGACCGTCATTTTGGCGCGGGAGATAGTCACGACACGGTCTTCCATTGGTTGGCGCATCACCTCCAACACCGTTCTTTTGAACTCGGGCAGTTCGTCAAGGAAGAGCACGCCGTTGTGGGCAAGCGAGATTTCGCCAGGCTGCGGATAGGTGCCGCCGCCCACCAAGCCCGCATCGCTGATGGTGTGGTGCGGACTGCGGAACGGTCGTGTCCTGACCAAAGAAGCATTACGCCCCACCAAGCCTGCCACGGAATGGATTTTAGTGGTTTCCAAAGCCTCAGCCATCGTCAAGGGTGGCAAAATGGTAGGCATACGCTTGGCGAGCATGGTCTTGCCGCTGCCGGGAGGTCCGATAAGGATGACGTTGTGGCCGCCAGCCGCAGCAATTTCCAAAGCCCGTTTGATGTTCTCTTGCCCTTTCACGTCACTAAAATCAAACTCATAAATCATCTCGTGCAATGAGTCAGCCATGTCGATGGTCACGGGCTGGATGGCATTTTCGCCGTTGAGGATGGAAACAACTTCATGGATGTTCTCCACGCCAAAAACCTCCAAGTCCTCCACCACAGCGGCCTCGCGTGCGTTGGGCTTGGGGACGATAAGGCCTCGAAAGCCCTCCTGCTTGGCTTTTATGGCGATGGGCAAGGTTCCCTTGATGGGATTAAGCGTGCCGTCAAGCGATAGTTCGCCCATGATGACGAACTGCTCCAAACGGTCAGTGTTCACTTGTTCCGAAGCCGCCATGATGCCGATGGCGATGGGCAGGTCATAGGCCGAGCCTTCCTTGCGGATGTCGGCGGGGGCCATATTGATGACGATTTTCTTGTGCGGGTAATAATAGCCGAGATTGGTGATGGCGGCCTCAATGCGTTGCTGGCTTTCTTTGACCGCATTGTCGGGCAAGCCGACCAAATAGAAATTGATGCCTCTGTCGATGTTCACCTCGATGGTAACTGTAATCGCGTCGATGCCGAAAAGGGCGCATCCGAATGTCTTTACTAACATGATTCTTAGTTTTTGAATGATGCTGCAAAAATGCAAAACCTGTCAAGAAAAAGCCGTTGATTAAACGTTTGTAGTCGACAGCAGTCGTTTGTTGTCGTTTGCTGTCGGATAGTTTGCTGATTTTCAATTGGAAATTATTTCATACAGAATACGCTGAAATCGCAGAACCTGCCAGACGCAAACTTATCGTCGCTTCGCGCTTCACAAAGTTCTGCGGATTCTGCGTGTGAACAAATCCTTACTTCTTAGGCTTATAACCCGAATCTTGGAAAATGTTCTGCAAATCCTTCCGATTCATCAGTTCAACCAAGTCATAGTCGTGGTTAGAAGCGTAGGCGCGAATGATATTAAGGCCGAAAAACTCGCCCAAACGTGAGGGCGCGTCGTTGGTGTAGGTTTGCGTAAAAGGACCGTCGCCAAAATACATCATGTAGGCATCCAGACCAGCGTCATAAAGGCGGCGGTTGCCAACAATGTCGGCCCAAACCTGACCTTCATTTCCCACCGCCCATTGCCACTGCTGTGAGGAATAGCCAAGCAAAACGCTGTCGGCAATTGAGGGACACATGGCCTCGATGAAATAGTTCAAGCGACCGTAAAACACCATCTCGCCAACAATCTGTCCCTGCTTGCGCCAATCGTATAAATAATACAAATACAGACGGTTGGCCACATCTTTCGCCAAAGTCGCCACGTTGGTGCGCGTCTGAATGTATTTCGGCATCCCGATTTGGTCATAAACCGCATCGCCATCAAGGTACCAGTCCAGGGAAATCACCAAATTGCCGTCAATGACCTGCACGGGCGGCTCGTCGTAATTGACTCCCGTCACACATGTAAAAACCTTCTTGGGAATCTCAATTTCAGGGTAATAATGGTGGAAATGCGCAAACACATCCTCCACCATCGGCTCCACTTGCTTCAGGTCGGGAAATGCGGCTTTCACCTTATTATATAGGCCAATGCTGTAAGGGTCGGTGGCGAAGTCTTTCAAATACTTCACCGCATTGAGGTTGTTGAGGTCGCCACTGAGGAACACGCGGTAACGGTCTTGGATTTTCATCAGTTCAGCCTGAAAATCAGCCGTATCGAGATTGAAGAGCACGTCTTCGTAACGGTCGAATTCGAGGTCGTATGGCTCTGTTTTGATGTTGAGTTTTGCTTTGTAGGCCGGAGCCTTGTCTTGACATGATACGAACAAAAATGCAAAAGCAATGATGAATATTTTTTTCATGATACTATGTTTTCTGTGTGAGCCAAAATTTCTTCACGAAGCATCTCGAAGGCCATGATGGTCGCACGGTTGATGACATTTTCGCGTTCCTTGCCGAAATTGAAACGTTTGGAAACCACGCCTTTCGCCGAAGCCACACCAATCCAAACCGTGCCGACTGGGTTTTCTTCCGTGCCGCCACTCGGTCCGGCAATGCCCGTTGTAGCCACGCCAAAGTCGGCCTCCATCAGATTTCGGACACCTGTAGCCATGCCTTCAACCACCTCTTGACTTACAACACCATGTTTCTCTATTGTCTCGGCAAGCACGCCCAACACCTTGGTTTTCATAGGTGTAGCGTATGTAACCGCAGTACCTTTGAACACTTCCGAACTGCCCGGAATCAAAGTGATGGCATGGGCAATGTTGCCACCCGTGCAACTCTCCGCCGAGGCGAAAGTCATACCTTTATTAATAAGGAGGTCGAAAACCGTGCGCTCGATGGGCTGGTCTTGCATGGCGAAAATGTACTCCGAAATCAAGGTCTTCAACTTCTCGACTTCGCTGTCCAAAGTTTTGCGAAGGAAATCGGCGCTTTCATGCCTTCCGCTCAGGCGCAGGCGCACCATGCCGTATTGAGGCAAATAGGCCAACGAAAGGAAATCGGGCAAATGGTCTTCCCAATCCTTGATTTTGTCGGCCAAAAACGACTCACCAATGCCCGTGGTCATAATGACGCGCTTCTCGTAAGGCACAGCATGGAACCGTTGCTTGATGCGCGGCAAGAGTTCATCGTTGAAAATGCCCTTCATTTCGTAAGGCACGCCCGGCATGAAGGCAAACACGACCCCGTTTTTCTCCAACCACATGCAAGGTGCAGTGCCGTATGTGTTCGGGATGTATTGACATGATTTCGGCAACATGGCTTGGCCGCGATTGCGCTCGCTCATTTGGAAACCTCGGCGGTTGAAAATGGACACGATGTTGTCGTAGGCCGCTTGGCAAAATTCCAGTTCAGTATCGAAAAACTTGCAGACCGTGGGTTTCGTGATGTCGTCGGCAGTGGGGCCGAGACCGCCCGTCACAAGCACCAAATCGGCATCCATGCAGGCGTTGAAAGCGTCAAGAATGGCTTTCTCGGAATCGCCGATGGTCAAGGCGGAATCCAATTGGAAACCCGCACCCGAAAGTTGCTCGCCAAGCCATGCCGCATTGGTGTTAATCACCTGACCAATAAGCAATTCGTCTCCTATAGAGATATTTTTTATGATGATCTCGTTCATAGTTGAATCAATTTTCCGCAAAGATAGGTCATTTTTCGACCGTTTTGACAGAAAAAACGACCATTGCAATTATTTTCGTATTTTTGCACCCTCAAAATCAACAATTAAAATGAATCAACCCATTCCTGCATCACAATTGATCCTCAACAACGAGGGCGCAATATACCATTTGAACCTTCATCCCGACCAAATCGCTGACGACATCATTTTAGTAGGCGACCCCGGGCGCGTCGTTATGATTTCATCGTTCTTCGACAAAATCGAGTTGCAACGCCAGAACCGCGAACTTGTTTCCTGCACTGGCTATTTCAACGGCAAGCGCATCACCGTGCTCTCGACCGGCATGGGTACAGACAACTTGGACATCGTGATGAACGAACTCGATGCTTTGGCCAACATCGACCTGAAGACGAGGATGCCCAAAGAGGAACACCGCTCGCTGAACCTCGTCCGCATCGGCACTTGCGGTGCTTTGCAGCCCGACATTGAAGTGGGCGACAGTTATGTGGCCACCCGCTACGCCATCGGTTTGGACGGGCTGCTTTATTTTTATGAAAAACACAAAGAGGTGAACGAAACCGCCATGCGCGACGCTTTCATTGAACAGATGGACTACCCGAAAGACCTGCCTCTCCCCTACGTCGTGGAAGGCTCGAAAACACTCTTCGACCGCTTGGCGGAAGGCTATTACCAAGGCGTAACCGCCACGGCACCGGGCTTTTACGGCCCGCAAGGGCGCACACTGAGGATGCACTTGACCTATCCCGAAAACAACCGCAAAATCGAGGCATTCAGCTATCAGGGTTGGCGCGTGTGCAACTTCGAGATGGAATCGTCGGCACTCTATGGCCTCGGCAAGATGATGGGCCACAATTGTCTGACCATTTGCGTGGTGATTGCCAACCGCGTGACCGAAAAATTCGCCATCGACTATCATCCATACATAAAAAAATTGGTTTTGAACACCTTGGAAAGATTGTCAAACTAAAGGGAAAAAATAGGACATGACCGAAAAAAACACCAATTTTCAACCAAAAATGCGCGGCGAATAGAAAAAATGTGTACTTTTGCCGCTTAGAAATTTCGACTTCTTTCTGTAAAGACATAATAATCAATATAATGAAGAAACTTTTCCTCACATTCATCGCGTTTTTCGCAGTGTCTGTTTCAGTAATGGCCGATGGCCATGTCGACTCAGTCCGTTACCTGACCACAAGATGGCGCAGAAACTGGTTCGTTTCGGCGGATGCAACCATCAGTTGGTGGCAAGGAAGCCTGAGAGTGCCTGAAGCTTTCAGCAACAGTTTCACCAAAGTATATTGGAACGACCCCCATTTTGGTGTTCATGTCAATTTCGGAAAATGGATTAACCATAAAACTGCTTTGAGATTTTCGTACGACAACACGGTCATCAGCAGTTTCATTTATGGAAGACACCTCAGTTTGGAGCACATCCAATTCCTTTATGGCGACGATCCCGTAGTGGCAGAAGCGGTAAACGGCGCAGAAGTCTACAAGACCTCGATGCACTACCATAACCTCTCGGCGCAATACATGATTAGCCCGATTGACTTTTTCCAAGGTTATTATAACCCCAACAGGGTTTGGACACCTGTGTTTTACCTCAGCGCAGGTGCCGCGTTGACTTCCAATGAGTTGTTCCTTACAAAGAACCTCATCAATTTCGTCAACTACTCAAAGCCGAAAGACGTCACAAAGGTTGATGGTACCAATTTCGAATTGTCATTGGGTGCCGGTTTGCTCAACAACTTCAGAATCAGTGAGCATTTCGACATCAACCTCGACATCAAATGGAACTTCCACAGATGGACTTTAGACTCTTGGGCACACGAATATCCCGATGGCGGTCCTGCATTCTTCGACAACAACACCGAAAACATCAGGCCGAAAAGATTCGACAACATGTATTCCGCTGCTTTGGGCTTGACCTACTACTTCAGCAGAATTTACGATCTTCCTTCGTTTGACACTGCTATAGCAGATAAAGGACCTTGCGACACCATCGTGAAGATTGTCACCATCCAAACGGACGAAATGGTTTCCTACCCGTTCTCCATCTTCTTCCACCGCGATTCCTACGAATTGATGTCGGGCAGAGATTTGGTCAACTTGGCTGAAATCGCCAGAGTCGCCAAGGAATACAACTACAAGATTCGCTTGAGAGGCTCATGCGATAGTGCCACCGCAACGCCTTCCTACAACCAGACTCTTTCGGAGAACCGTTGCAGAAAGATCATGTCGGAATTGTTGAAGATGGACATCCCAGAAGACCAGATTATACTCATGCCCATCGGAGGCATCAAAGAACTCAACCCGACGGAATATGACCGCCGCGTGGTGATTGAGTTGGTGAAGGATGTTGACTAAACCTTCCCACACCATCCTAAAAAAGCCTGACGAGCAAATCGCCAGGCTTTTTTCTTTGACAGCAGTTGCTTACCAAACCTCTATCTCATCCACGAAAATCCAAGCAGGATGGCCGAAGCCGTCATGGTCTTCAGGCAAATCGTGGCCAGCAATCATAACCTCAACATAACGCGCCGCCACAGGCTTGAAATCCAATTCGTAAGTGAAAATACCATCCTTGTCGTGCCAAGTGGAAATCGGGATGTCCTTTTCAGCCACTTCGCGGAAATTCTCGCCATCATCTGAAACCAACACCTTGACTTGGCGCGGGTTGTAGATCCATGTGCCTTTGTCAACAAGCGCACGAAAGCGGACATGTTGCATCTTGGCAGGTTGCTCCAAGTCGACGACGGCATCCAAAGTTTTGCCCCAAAAGCCCAACCAAAGCCCTGAGTTATAAACACCTCGTCCCAAATTGCCATCATTAAGCATAGGAGCACCCTTGTAGGCATATTGCTCATTGGGCTGCTCGCGCAATACGATGGGTTTGCCAGTGACAAGATTCGGTGCCACTGTGTCTGTCCAAATCTGAGGCTCAAAAATGTGCTTGGCATAGCGATAATGATACAGGTCGTAAAGCTGAGCCATGTGTTTGCAACGCTCCACAAAAGCCTCATAATCACGCTCATCGGGATTGTTCCATTGCAGTTCGGCCAAGGCTGCCATGCGAGGCAGAGCCATATACTGCACATGGCTGAACGAAGCGATGTATTCCGTCCAGATGTTGGCCTGCACACCGATGATGTGTTGTTGCTGTTCGGCGGTCAGTTCCTTTGGAATTGGTTGATAGTCATAGACATATTCCACGGGCACATAGCCTCCGATGCTCAAAGGCTCGTTGGCAATGTCATCGCTTTGGTAAAAATTGAAATACATGTAGTTCTGCGGTGTCATAATCACATCGTGACCTTTTTGGGCCGCCTCAATGCCGCCTACAGTGCCACGCCAACTCATAATAATCGTGTTTTGAGAAACATCGCCTTCCAAAATCTCGTCCCAACCAATGACACGCCGACCACGGGCTTCAACCACTTTGGCCATGCGGTTCATCACATAGCTTTGCAGATAGTCCTCGGCGGAAAACTTGTCGTCCGCTTTCAGTCCCAATTCCTTAATCTTGGCCTGACACTTCGGGCATTGCTTCCAACGCAACTTGGGACATTCATCGCCACCAATGTGGATATAGGGTGAGGGAAACACATCCATCACTTCATTGAGCACGTTTTCAGCGAATTGCATCGCTTCTTCATTGCCCGCACAAAGCACTTCGGCTGACACGCCCCAGCGTCGCCACACCTCGTATGGGCCACCCTTGCAGCCCAATTGGGGATAGCAAGCCAAGGCAGCCTGCATGTGTCCCGGCAGGTCGATTTCGGGGATGATGTTGATGTGGCGCTCGACGGCATACTGGATGAGGTCACGAAGCTCTTCTTGGGTGTAGAAACCACCGTGGCGGATAGTGTCATAATCCCTGCTGTTTCGACCGAGGACGGTTCCGTCGCGATAGGCTCCAATCTCGGTCAGTTCGGGATACTGCTTGATTTCGATGCGCCAGCCTTGGTCTTCCGACAAGTGAATGTGGAACTGGTTCATGTTGTGCAAAGCCATCATGTCCAAATAAATCTTCACCGAGTCCAAGGGCATGAAATGGCGGCACACATCGAGGAGCATACCACGATAGGCGAATTTCGGCCAGTCGCGGATGGTGCCGCAGGGGAAGGCCACCTTATCCGACTTTTCCCCTATTGGCAAGCTTTTACGCAAGGTCTGGATGCCATAGAACACACCTGCCGCATCAGAGCCTTTCACAGTGACTTGTTTCGGCGTAACATTGATTTCGTATGCCTCAGACTGCTCAAAATCCTCTGGAACAACCTTCAGCACAATGCCATCAGTTTGGTCTTGATATGCTTTTTGGTTCAAGGCATAACCAATAATGTCGTTCACATATTCGCTGAGGAATTGCGCTTCGCGCTGAAGCCCATCCTGAAAATAAACCGTAGTTTCCTCCTGCAATGTGAAACTTGATCCGACCTCATGAGGCTGCGGAATGATGTCGTAATGGGCTTCGGGGATTGGCTGTCGGCAGGCTGACAGCAAGATTGCCGCAAGGCATAAAAGAGATAGTTTTTTCATGGTAAATAGTGTTTAATCGGGGCAAAGATAATTGTTTTTGCTCAATGCGCCCATTGATACATCAGAATTTCATGTTTTTGCGCCAAATCCATCCGTTATGAACATACTGTTGACCTAGTAACTGCTGCGGGAGGAATTAAGCATCGTTCTTTGACAAATGCAAAACAGCGCACCCGAAGTTTTCGGATGCGCTGTTTGGATGGTTTGTGAATTGATTACTCGCCCAACTTGATACGCACGAAGTTCACCACAGTGGCTTCCTTGTCGGCGGCCTGGATGTATTCGGCGACGGTCTTGGGGTCGGCAACGAGGCTGACTTGGTTGAGCAGGCAGCTCTCCTTGTAGAACTTGTTCAAGCGACCCTTGGCGATGTTCTGGATCATACCTTCGTTGAGTTGCACCGTGCCGGGCACCGTGGCCTTGATTTCGCGGGCCTGTGCGCCTTGCTCCTCGGTGATGTAACCCTTGGTGATGTTTGAGTTGATGTGGTCGTCGCTGTCCACATGGTTGGGGTTGATGCCAGCCTTGCGGAGGGCTTTCTCCACTTCCTTCTGAATCTGTTCTTCCTTGGTCTTGTCGATGGCAACGGAAAGCTCGCGATCCTTCACCTCTTGCGGGATGGAGGCTTCGCTCACCGAAAGCGGGTTCATGGCTGCGACGTGCATGCACACCTCGTGGCTCACTTCCTCAACACCAGCGAAATTCTTGTTCATTTCGACGATGGTGGCAAGGCGGTTGCCTGGGTGGTTGTAGTTGGCCACATATTCACCTTCCAAAACCTTGAAAGCACCCAATTCGGTCTTTTCGCCCGTGACAGCACTTTGGTTGGCGACGAGGGCTTCAACGGTCTGGCCATCAAGCTCCATAGCTTTCAGGGCTTCGATGTCCTTCACGCGGTTGGCGACGGCCTTGTCCAAAACATCCTTCGTGAATTTCACGAAGTCGGCGTTGTTGGCGACGAAGTCGGTCTCGCAGTTCACCATGATGATGGCGGCGTACTTGTGGTCTTCCGTAGCTTTCGAAAGCACGCAGCCTTCAGAAGCGGTGCGGTCGGCGCGCTTGGCGGCCTTGGCCATGCCCTTCTTGCGGAGGATGTCGATGGCGGCCTGGATGTCGCCGTCGGTCTCAACGAGGGCCTTCTTGCAGTCCATCATGCCGGCACCCGTCATTTGTCTCAGTTCATTGACTTGAGAAGCGGTAATATTCATTTTGTTTCTTGTTTTAAAGGTTATTATTAAATATGGCCTATGGCTAATGGCCCTTTGACAAACTCAGGTACCTTAGCCATAGGCCATAAGCCATAGGCTATAGTTTAGTTCTTGCCAACGGGACGGCGAGGACGGCGGTTGCCACGCTGACGGCGGTCATCCTTGTTTTCCTCTTCCTCGTTGTTTTCCTTCATCTCGTCGTCTTCTTCCTCTTCCTCTTCTTGGACGAGATCCTTGTTGTTCTTGCGCTCGGTGATGCCTTCCTCAATGGCGTCGACCATCTTGCCGACGATGAGGGCGATGCTCTTCGAAGCGTCGTCGTTGGCCGGGATGGGGAAGTCGATGAGGTTGGGGTTGGTGTTGGTGTCGACGATGGCGAAGGTCGGGATGTTGAGCTTGCGGGCTTCAGCAACGGCGATGTGTTCCTTCATGATGTCGACCACGAACAGGGCCGAAGGCAGACGGCTGAGGTCGGCGATGGAGCCGAGGTTCTTCTCGAGCTTTTCGCGCTCACGCTCGATTTGGAGCTTCTCGCGCTTCGAGAGGCTCTTGTAGGCGTCGCTGCTCATCATCTTGTCGATGTTCGTCATTTTCTTGACGGCCTTGCGGATGGTGGCGAAGTTGGTCAGCATACCGCCGGGCCAACGCTCGGTCACGTAAGGCATGTTGACTTTCTGGGCGAGTTCGGCGACCACGTCCTTGGCCTGCTTCTTGGTGGCCACGAAAAGGACGCGCTTGCCCGATTTTGCCAGTTGGCAGAGGGCGTTGGCGGCCTCGTCCATCTTGGCTTGTGTCTTATAAAGGTCTATGATGTGAATGCCATTGCGCTCCATGAAAATATAGGGAGCCATGTTCGGATTCCATTTTCTTCTGAGGTGACCGAAATGACAACCGGCATCCAATAATTCTTCAAATGTTACTTGTGTCATGAGTTTTCTTTTTAATGTTTACATTCGCTAAATACAATCGCCGAGTAGTCTTGACATGAAGAATCTCAGCAATTTGGATACTAAACAAAATCGCTCGGCTTCTGAGGGCTTAACGTTTGCTGAATTGGAACTTCTTACGGGCACCGGGCTGACCGGGTTTCTTACGCTCGACCATACGCGGGTCGCGGCGCATCAAACCTTTGGCCTTCAGGGTGGGACGATACTCGGGGTTGATTTCGCACAGGGCGCGGCTGATGGCGAGGCGAAGGGCCTCGGCCTGGCCGTTGATGCCGCCACCGTC
>Ga0326514_10000533_pt1 | contig 25783 bp, 45 predicted proteins | sample 3_2548_0518_D_FD_203653 | JGI IMG/M metagenome (GOLD analysis project Ga0326514, IMG submission 203653) | Bovine rumen microbial communities from UC Davis, California, United States - 3_2548_0518 | ecosystem: Host-associated > Mammals > Digestive system > Stomach > Rumen | place: USA... | reverse complement strand
ATTACATCCCAACTCTTTGTTCATCTCTTCAGTAAGACTTACTTCAGACACCAGTCCTTCAATATTTACTTTTGCTTCAGCCTGTCTCAAATTCGTTTCCATTTTTAATTATACCTCTTTTTAATTTATTAGTTATACCAACGAGTGTCTTTATTTATATCGAGGCCATGGTCCTCGTAATATTCTAAAATAATAATATTATTGCAAGTTGGGCATTTACATAATTTAGTAGAATAACCATACCCGTGCTCGTCCCAAAATGTTTGTTCTGGTTTTATAGCATGTTTTGTACGGCACTTTATGCAATAAATATTATGTTCTTCTTGCATTCTTCATTACAATCTCCTTTCTACAACTTATCATGACCTTATAATTGGACCAATTGGACTTGAACCAATACCTGGCGATCAACCTATGCTCCCGTTACACCATAGTCCTGATGGTTCTTTATACCTTCACATTTGTTCACGGTGATCAATCCGTCCCACCCTCAGCACTTTTGTAACAACTCCTCAATGCTATCCTCTAAAGAACCATGATGCCATATTCTGCAGTTATGACCTCAGTGCCGATGGTGGGATTTGAACCCACACGCCATTTCTGGCAACAGATTTTGAGTCTGCAGCGTCTGCCAGTTCCACCACATCGGCTTAACGACCCTAGTAGGACTTGAACCTACAACACCTTGGTTAACGGCCAAGTGCTCTGCCAATTGAGCTATAAGGTCTGGGCGACTTAAGGTCATCGCAACCGCACATCTCACTATTTTGGCCTGACTTCTACTCGTCTGAGGATTCCGTTTTGGCTGTACACACCGCATCGAACCTTATTCCCGTAACTTTGGTCGTCACTGGGTTACGTGATATTTTTGCTCTTAACCCTTTCATCGGAATGACAGGATTTGAACCTGCGATCTCCTGATCCCAAATCAGGCGCGATTCCAAGCTTCGCTACATCCCGAAAGTTCTGCCGTTATGTTTTATCAGGGACGGCTGAACAGTTCGCCCTGAATATTCAAATAAAACGAGTATTCAAACCTTACGGCCATTCGTCCAAAGATTTACCAAGCTTGCCAACTTCAATATCTGTATTGAAATATACACCCTGAGCGTCCTCGCCAGTCAGGATTTCTCTAGCAATATCTTCATAAAGAGTGCTAATAATTCCATGACAATCGTTCAAATTATCCGCGAACATCTGCACAACCACATTCTTAAAGACGGCATAAACAATATCGAACCATGCATATCCTTCATTTGCCGGAGACACAGCATATGCATATGCCGGATTCTTTTCAAACGCTACATCAAAAAGTTCTTTCTTGTTTTTGAAAGCACGATTGGAAGGTACTCCATCAATTTCAATCGTAAGCGTAACATTACCAAATTCTACTTCGGCTGGTAGAAGTCGCTGTAGAGCGGTTACCTTATCACCATTATTGCAAGCCAAAACAATAGAAGGTTTTGATCCATCCAAATAAACATTACATGCGATTTGAGGATCGCCGTCAAACAATGCTTCAACTTTATTGACATATACCACCCAAGGTGGGGACATCTTAAGTCTTACATCAGTCATAACTGTTGTTCTCCTTTGTGTTTAATATGAATACTCCAGGTGGGATTCGAACCCACATGACTTAAAGTCAACGGATTTTCTTACTACTCCATGTCACCATGGCCGCAATAATTTGCGTTGTAGTCTGGACTATGTCTTTACCATATCAATATTGACTTAGGTGGATGGTCTATAGTCTCTACACATTTATAAGCAAGTTTTTTGCTTAACTTAGCTCGGCGTTCTCTTGGCTGTTCGCCGAATTAGCCATCTCCACTTACATCGTTTCCCATGTAAGGCTCTTTCTTTATTGTTCGCCAAGTGAAAAGTCCGCAGCGTATTCCCGTTCCGCCACTGGAGCGCATATATATTATCTCAAACAAGCAGGAAGGCTAGGAATCGAACCCAGATCTATGGTTTTGGAGACCATTGTTCTACCATTAAACTACCAACCCATTTTATTCTTTCGCCCAAATCTCTCCATACTCGGATAAGAAATCAATGAATTTTTGTTTTTCAATTACACAAACCGCACCATCTTCCAATTGGTCCATAATTACTAACGAATTCTTCAGCAAAGGGTCTGCACGAAGAAAATTATTAGCTTCTTTTTCGTTACAAACAATCATGGCCACGCTATTTTCTGACATCTTCTTTTTATTCAACACTTTCATTCCTTAATCCTCCTTAACTACGCCATATGGGAATTGAACCCATGACACCATGATTAAAAGTCATGTGCTCTACCGACTGAGCTAATGGCGCGAACACCCTCGCCTTTCTCATTCTGTCCGAAAACAGCGAGCTTTCACGACTTATACCAACCTGTATAAGCCAGTCTTTGCAGACGTATCTGCCAGTGTCATACCGATCCGAAAATCGTAGCGGGCCACCATTGCGACTACGCGGTTTAAAGGATTCGAACCTTTGCACCATTTCTGGCCTGGCAGTTTAGCAAACTGCTCTCTTAACCACTTGAGTAAAACCGCAAATAGTCCCAGCGGGATTCGAACCCAGCGTCTCAGCCTTGAAAGGGCTGTGGCTTTACCAACTTGCCTATGGGACCATGCTCCCTTGCATAGCAGCCATGTGGGTTACCACAGGCCAACTATACTTACGCCCAAAACCATCACTCATGGATTTCAGAATAAATATCCATTAGTCATCTAATAAATATCCAATAAAAACTGTTACTCATTAATAAATAGGCATTACTTCCTACTCAATACAAGATACTTAATATTCACAATTATGTACGTAGCATGTACATAGAACAATAAGAATCCTAATCATGAGGATGTTTTTTCTTGGAGAGCATTTATATTTTGTTTTGTTACACTACCTAAAATGCCCAAAATGTGCAGTGAAGTATGGTTTGTGGTTTTCGCTATACAAGGGTATAGTATGATAAATATTATTAGTTTTAATAACTAAACTCGATATAAGTGGTTGCATTACTAATCTGAATCGCAGAATCAATCTTAGAAGTGAACTCATCAATCTCATCCTGCAGTTCATCAATCCTTTTCTTAATATCCAAAGGATCTACAATCTCATATCTCTGCTGTTTCAAAAACGTCTCGGTTGCAACCCGGATATCTTCAGGGCTTGCTTTTTCCTTATTGCCAAAAGTACTGGCAATAAATTTATCCAAACGCTCTCCCTCAACAATTTTGTTATTGGACTGTACAGTCTGTAAAGCCTGGGCATACTGGTTATTCATTGCATACAGCAACTCTCGCTTGCTCTCCATTCCATGCTGCATTGCATAGATACCCTCAGCTACAGACATTTCCTTATCACCTACGGTAATCCTCGTTGCCGCATTACTTAGGCTAAGAGCAGCTTTAATTGCTTCGGTCCGACGAATTAGATCCGTTACTTTCTGGAACGATGCTTTTGCGTTCTCATTAAAGTCCTTGATATCTGCGCCGTTAATTTTGGTATTACTCGCCTTATTGACTACACAAAAAACAGCATTATCAATTGCCTTCTCAATCTTATTATCCGCAACCTTGATTTCACACAACGCTTCATGTACTGTCATTCTAACTTTTTCCATCTTGTTTTCTCCATATTTAATTTATACTGTATCAATAGATACTATAGCAATTATGGCTGCCAACCATTCCCATTAGAGGAATCGAACCTCTGCTGTCCATAATTATGGGTCGTCTACCACTAACGTAAATGGGTTCCTTTGCAAGCTCTGCGATAATGTTGCAATCATTTCGCATAATGCCTTACAGGGATTTGAACCCTGGTCACTTCAAGATCAAAGTATTTTATCCGTTTTTTAAACTACAAGGCGTATTATTATTTAAATAACATAATATTACATACATGATTTGGAGTGAATGACTCATACAGACCCCATCCTTAATAAAAGTGAAAAACTGATGAAATCTTAAGGAGGCTAGGTTTGTTATGAAAAAAACAGCAGCTGAATATCAAAAGCTATTTGATAAATTAATTTCGACAGCAATAATAACTTCTGTATGAGTCATACTCCACTTCTCCGGGTAAGGATTTGCACCTTGCATGGATATACACCTGCCTATCCGGGCTTTCTATAATGCGTCTACCTATTCCGCCACCGGAGTAAAACGATTTTTAGACCTTGGACATCGGGGATGCGGGATTCGAACCCACGATTTCCTTGTTAGGGCCTCCGATTTATAAGATCTTGGCTCTCACCAACTGAGCTAATCCCCAAAACTGCATCTGGAGGGATTTGAACCCTCACAAGTTTCCTTACTGGAACCTAAATCCAGCGCGTCTGCCAATTCCGCCACAGATGCATATGCTGAGATATACCGCTCAGCTCGGTTGCGAAAGGAGGTTGCCTTAATGGCACAATATGTAGTCAATACAACGCCGATAGGAGGATTCGAACCCCCGCGCCACTTTCGTGACCTCGATGATTTCAAGTCATCCCTCTTCAACCTCTTGAGTATACCGGCGAATGTCATAAGCATTGAAGGAATGGAAAAATGTGGGAAACTCTTTCCTTTCTGTTATTTTGTATATACTGGAGGAACAGATTGCTTATGACTGAGCTGGGGTGGTTGGATTTGAACCAACGAATGTAGCATTCAAAGTGCTATGCCTTTGGCCAACCTTGGCGACACCCCATCACTGTTGACACGATTATCTTACCACAACCAGACAACCGTGTCAACCATGTCTTGCTAATTAATTTCTATATTACTGCTTATTCCATACTCTTTAGATGCGTCAATACAATTGCTCCACAAAAATAACTATCAGAATTTGTTACCGGCTCTTCTTCAACCTTCCAAACGGATCCGACAGTGAAACACAATTCATCCAGCTCATTCGAATCAACTGTCATAACCCCTTTTTCTGCATCAATATCAATTTGCGTATTGACTACACTATATGTCAGATCTATACTGCCGTTATGGTAATCAATAATAAATTCATCATACTGATTCTCTACGATATCCTTCAGTGTTGCTAAGTTACAGTATCCCATAAAAACTAGTCTCCCTTCGTTCTATCCTATATTATACACCTTTATTTTAATTTGTCAAGTGTCTCTCCGACATAAAAGGGCATCACAGATACCCTTTTATTTTATTATAAAATGCTCTTTGCGGGAATGATACCCCGTATTGGTTCATAACCCGTTGGAATAGTTCTTTATTAAAGATAGCGTCCGTTATACTTAATCCATATTCTTTACCCAATTGTTCGAACATATATTTCATTCCCATAAGTTCGATTTCTTTAGGCCGCAATGATCCATATCCTAACCAATCCATCGCTCTTTTACATATCAAAGAATATTGAGACATTCGTACAATTTCTGCCCTTTGATTATTTCTCCATTGCACTACCTTCCCATCTGGAACAAGCGGAAAAGTTTTTTGCGTTGCATTATAAGAAACTAATTCTCTTTCTGCAGCAGCTTCCTCAGCAAATTGTAATAACTCATCAGAAATGGCTACGTCTCGGCCAGGCAAATGCAAAATCTCTCCGTCAAACCAATCAAGCGTCATCTGCTTAAAAATACTGACTAAGTCTTTGGATCCAACCTCAAATAGATATAGAATTACGAATCGCTCTCTTGCGTTTGGCAATGTACGAAGTTGACGAATTAGATCTTCCCTTCCAATTGACAATATCTGAATGGCAGCCAAATTAATACAACCCTCAAAGTCTTCTTGGTTCAGCACCCTGTAGTGGTTCTGTCCATCAATAACAAACCCCTGGCCCAAGCACCAATCTGTGTATAATGACAATTGGCTGTTAAGATTCCTTAAATTATTTACAGAACGACTTCCTCTCAATTTATAATAAGAACAAATTTCAGTTTCTGTAAAATCACATGCGTCTTTACTTAACTTTTCTTCATAATCGCTTAGCTGTTTAAACAATCTTGGCAAAAAATTATTGGGCAATTCAGTAATGGCTTCTTTTGCTTCAATATACCGTTCTTTCCGCTCCGCATTATACATCATAACTGTCGTCACCCCTTTACGATTCTATCGAGATAAGCAATTACAGTTTTTGTAAAATTACGATTCGCAGACAATCTAGCATTATTATCTTCAGCTATTAAAGCAATCAACTTGGCAATCGCATCGCCAACATTATTATAATGATTTCCCTCGGTTATCTTATAAGCATAATACCCAACCGCGGCAATCTCTTTATAAGTATAAATCTTATACTCATAAATACGGTCATGAGCAATTAAACTGTTAAAGGCTTCCATTAGCGCAGTTGTCACTTCTGGAATTATTTTTTTACTAGCTTCTATGGTCTTCCCTCTAAACCAAATACTAATTATAGATGACAGCCATGTCTGAGAAATTTTTGCGTCTCCCATACCAATCATACCCTGTATCTCACTGCCAGGGTCCATGTTTAATCTGGAAATGACTTTATTCTCAGGCGAATAAACATTATAAGTATCAGACTCAGCTTTCCGCATCTTCGTTTTCTGATCTTCCTGATAAATAAATTGTTTTGCCTTCAAATCATCATAATTAGTAATACGCAGCTCCATAGGATAGTCAAACTCATTATCATGATATTCTTGAATCATAGCTAACAATCTATGATAACCATCTAGAATATCAAACATATCAATATGCTTAACTACTAACTCATGACTTTTATTGTCATAATAGAAATCTGCGTTGCTATCAGCTGGAATATTTAAAGTGATAGTATTAGAAATGTATTTACCTTCATGGAAAAGATTCTTGATTTCTGCCACGGCGTTTTTATTAATCGCAATCCTATACACATATTCGCTTTTTACATAATACTGTTTTAAAGCCCTTTGCGTATTGGTATTGTAATTAATAAGCTGGCTAGAATACAATTCTGTTAACTGCCGAACAGTTACTGGTCCGATCCAGGAATCATCGCTGACTTGCAGCATAGCAAACCGTAACGGCCATTCAATCGTCTTCTCTTCTATTTTAGAAGTACCCCACAACCGCTTCTCTGGATCAGTAAAATAGTTATCCACCCAATTAGATTTCTTTTGTACTTTATCTAATCCATCGCATAAAAAGAACAACATTTGATTATCAGCTGAATCAATACTCTTCTGGCCAAGTATATAGTCTGAAACAACTGATTCTGGTACATTATACTGTTCTGTCAAATAAGATACTATCTTATTTCGTTTCTGTACATCGATACTAAGTTGTAACAATGGTTTCCGTAAATGTTGTACTAATTCTTCTCGTGTTGTTCTCATGGGGCACCTCCTCTCTTTTATATTACATTTAAATAAATAATTTGTCAAGTAATTTCATTCATTTTCGCGCCGCAGTTCGGGCAGAAGTCCATACCCACAACATCGGTTTCGTACAATAACGCTTCCCAACCGCAAGCAGAACATCTTCCGCTGATACGGTTATAGTGGTCATCAACCTCTATCCACTTCCCCTTCTTCCGTTCTGGCCGTGCGGACGGCACGCCGTTAATTAATTCGGTTATGCACTCACGCTTATAATCATCGTCAGATTCATATCCATCTTCGTCATACCAGTTCATATTGGTCATGAGATATTCAATCGCATCCTGTCTGCTGATTAAATCATCCATCCTGTCTCCTCTCTGCATTATGATGGGCATTTAGCTTATCCATAATGCGATTGTATTCACCATCTGTCAGTACGTTGTCTATCCACATTTTCAGCATCGCATTTGCACATTCTGCATATCCTATTTCCTTTACTTCTGGCCGTGCGGACGGCAGATTATTGATCCATTCATCAAGCCGTTTTTTATTGCTATCTGTACCCATACGATACATAAGGTGCATATGCAACGCATCTATCGCTGCCTGTCTGCTGATTAAATCATTCATCCTGTTCACCTCTCCTTTCTGCCTTACTGCAAAAGTCTCTATCTGGAACAATCGTATCAATGTGTTTCTGCAAACAATCCATGCCCCTATAGAATCTTCGTTTGTCTACTCTCCCATACCACTTGCAATCCTTACACCGTATGATCTCAACCCACTCTGCATCAGGATCATTTCGCAAGCGATCCACAATCTGCTCAACCCAGTCATCCGGCAGATTGACTTGTATCGGGACTTTAATCTCTGCCATCGGTTCTCCTTTCTGCGTAAGCACAAAACTGATAGTCGAATTCATGGCCCTGTGCAACACCTCTAAATTCGGCAAGCGGACAAGCTTGGTCTTTCCATATCCAATCATATGTGCCGTCTGATTTTTCCACGCAGTCACCTATTCTCTTGTTGTGCTTGACACAATCCTTGCAGTAGATGATGTCCGGCTCTGCGGACGGTTCAACCATCTCAATGGCTTCGACCGCATTTTCTTTATATATCCACGGACTGCCGTTCTCATCCTTCCCACCACAGGGACACTTATCGAGTGCATCTATTGCCAACTTGCGGCTAATCGTTTCACTCATCGTCCACCTTCCTCTCCGGCAGTGCCAGGATTTCGGAAATCGGCGAATCAATCCAAGTCACCTCTCCATTCTCACAAGCAACGAAAATACCTTCGCTTTTCCAGTCAATGGGGCAATATTCACAGTTACTTTCATCGTGCCTTCCGGTCTTCTGGCTAGTGTATTCACACAAAAAGCAATTGTTCGCTATCTCTGAGCCAATATGCTCTTTGCACCAATCTGCCTTGAAAGCTTCCCTCATCCAACGTGAAGGATTGTCTCCCAACTCATCTTGCATATCCAACCACATCAGCTTGTGAAGCTTAATCGCCTCTTCTCTTGTCAGTTTCACTTTCACTCCTCTCCTATCAGTTTTTCGACATCAACGTCCAAAATCTCGCTTATGCGAATCAAAACATCGTGAGGCATCTCCTCGTGGCCATTGACCCACCAACTGAGTTTATATGGTCTTACTCCCAACTCGTCTGCGAGGACCTTGAGTGTCTTGTTCCGCACACGGAGCCAAAATTTGAGATTCTTGTATAGATTGCTCATTCCTTTCCAGTACTCCCAATACCATAGGTTCTCTCATCAGAAGCCTTGTCATCGCTAGTGATTCCATAGATTTCAAACACTGCCTGACAAACTCTATCGCCAGCCTTGTACTTGTGAATTTCATCACTTGTATTCGTGAGAGCGATAAGCATATCCCCATCGTTCTTGCTGAATTGGAAGTCCCCATCCACCAGTCCGGTGCCGTTCGTAATGACCACTTTATCCTTGATTCCGATGCCGGACCTAGCGTACAGTTTCAAACACCATGTCTTCATCTCATCGACCGACATAACCACCTTGATTCCTGTCGGGATCACAATGCTTGCGTGTGGAGCTAAAACAATGTTTATGGGAGTCCTAACATCATATCCACAAGCATACATCGTCTTCCTCACAGGGAGCTGAATACCCTCGTAAGCCTCATCGATCTCGCCGCCCAGAAAATTCATAGGCCGCCATGTCATCATGTCATTCTTGAATGCTTCGTACTTTACTCTTTCGAAATGCACTTTCTCATTACTCCTTTCTCTCGATGATTGTTACAGTTCCCTCAAACACTCCCCACTCAGAATCCTGTCTGAATGTGTGTGTCTCAGCCTCTTCATCTTCCTTCATTGGTCTTGTGAGATACCAAAGTGAGTCATCCTTCCATGTGATTTCCTCAAGTTTCTCGTTAGCCGGAAGTTTAACTTCCATCGAACCGCCGAAGTTCTTTGTTGTGTTATGGCATCCTGTCAAGCACATTGCCACAAGTGCCATTGCCAAAATTCTCTTAAACATAGTTCCACCAATCCTCTTTGATGTGATGAATACGTTGATACTGTCTATCCAACTCCCAGACAATCATTGCCGAATACCTCTTTGCATACTCTCGTACAGATACATCCCACTTGGAATATCCGACATCCGAAGCTGCTTTGATGATTCTGTTCCAATCGTCATCGGTCATTGTCTCGGTGAATACCTTCTTGGTATAAACCTTGAACACTTGGAACACCTTGTTACCTATGTCCTTGGCTTGAGCCATATATGTTTCTGTGTCTTTGATTTTGGGAAGTTCCTCTTCGCAGATTTCGGTATATTCCTTGACGTAATATTCAACATCAGTGCCTTTATACTTCTCTCTCAACTGCTCGAACGCTAATTTTGGATTCTTCCCAGTGGTTGCACTCGCTTTGAATACCGTCCACGCCTCTCCTGTGGCTCGTAGAACGGTTTTTATGTAGTTCTCCATAGATTTGCCCTAGTCGAATGGAAGTCCGCTAGAATCGTCTTCTACGGCCTCAAAATCGGCAAGCGTAGGTAACTGCTCTTCTGGCGAATCTCCGCACCATCCGTAGATGATGTTCTCCGACTTCTCATTTTTCAGTCTCTTGGTTTCTTGCTCGTAGTAGAGCGGAATGAAAACATCTTGGTTGCCGCCGTCACGATCCTTGACTATCTCGACCACATTCGTTCCGTCATATATCGGATTGTCATCTTTCCAACCGAACATATCTTTGGTGAATCGCTTGAAGTCGTTATTGTTTCTGTGGACTATGAAAGCATCATCCACTGCGTTGCCAAGGTCAGCACTGCCAGATATGTCATCGAAACGAAGGAATCCCATCGATTTTCTCGGGTGAGCAACGAAGGCTATATGAATCTGCTTGTCTTTTGCCAGCTTTGTCAGAGCAAGCACGAACTGTGTCTGGGCATCCCACTTGTTTTCCGAAAGTCCGCTGATGTTGAATGCCATCAAGTTATCCAGAACAAGCAAGTCCAACTTATGCTCGTCAATCACCCTCTCGAACTGAGCCATAATCTCACAGAAGTCGTTGCCGTAGTCATTGTTGTAGAGCCACAAATGCTCTCCCATCCAACTCGCTATCTTCTGCTGAGTGGCATCATCGGTGTAGTAATAACCGTCATACCTCGTAGGCTTCACATGACTCTTCCCGGCAGCTTGCAGATTCATCCACTTCACGAAGTTCTTCGGAGTAAGTTCCCCGGAGTAGAAGCCGACATTGTTGCCGTCCTGTCTGGCATTCAATCCTATCTCGGATAGCAATGTTGACTTCGCACTTCCTCTCAGTCCGCTCCAGACACTCACATGGCCTTTCTTCAGTCCTCGCATCTTCTGGTCTATGACTTCAATGCCTGTTCTCACGAAAGTTTCCTCTGGCATCTCCATGTCATGAATCATCTGCACGGTAAGGAACATCGGAGAACCGTCTACAGGCTTCTGTGTGACCTTCTGAGGCGGTTTCATGCGTCTGTTGTAGGAATGATACATCCGCTCACTTCGAATGGCTTCACGGGCCTCGTAGGCGTTCGGTTCGTAAAACTGGCGAAACTCCTTCCAGTGTTTGTCTGCACAACTGTCATGAAGGCAAACATAGGAGAGCGCACCGTTATTTCTCCGAAACACCATCGCATCCTTGCCCTTGTGATTTTCGTTGAATGGACAATGGTCGAGAATGTACTTCGTACCGTCCGAACACCCCACCGCCTTGTAGCCGATGCCGTATTTCTGCATCCATGCCTCGACATTGAAGGTTGTTGGATTGTAGTTGTTGTACTGCTGAGGCTTCTCTTGCTCCTCTGGAATAAGTCTGGCAAGCTTCTCCAAGTAGGCAATGTCAGTGATCTTAATCTCCGTAGGATTGCCAACTATCTTGCTCTGCCTGTGAGGACGCTCCTTGGTGTTTGCACCTTTGGCACTCACGCAGCCATAAAGCTTACAGATTCGGCTCGGATTGAAGTTCTTGACATCGACCTTGACATTCTCGGTTGAGAACATCATGTCTAACACTTGCAGACATTTCTTCATCAGTGCTATCCGCTCGTCCGTCTTCGCCAGATTCACTCTGTAGAGCAGATGAACACCGTTTCCAGAGTAGGCGAACAGTGGCTTCTCAAATCCCAAGTTCCGAAGTGCCAGGAACAACTTGTTGCCAAGGTCCTTCGCCTCTTGCAGTTCTGCATCCGATGAAGATGTGCCAGATGGTCTTTTGGGATCGAGGTCTATCATCAGCCAATCGTAACCGGTGATGTCTCCATCGCTCGTGGTCGGCTCCTTCCGTATCAGCAGAAACTTGTCCTTCTGAACTCGGCTATAGCACCCTTCGTCAATCTCGTTTAGAGTGATATAGACATTGCGGTTCCTCAAATCCTCGTGGGATAAAGCCTCAACCAGCGTGTCGGCATCCGTGAAGTACCCGCTGTAAATTCTGGAGCCTTCAAGCATCCGGCACTCGAAGAGTTGACCATCTGGCTTCATTATCGCTATCGCTTTTTTAACTTCGTTCTCATCAAACTGTTTGCTCATTGTCGTATCTTCTTAGGCTTCTCAAGTCCTGTCGGCACTTCATAGCTAGGAGTAGGATTAGACATTGGCTTGCGATTCTTGTACTTGCCTTCAAGGACTTTGCAATAGTTCTGAGGTCTGACAATCCAACCAAAGTCCAAATCGAATCCTTTACCATCGCTACCCGGAATCTTGCCTTGAAGCCAATCGCTCTCCTTAACTCTTTCGATGATTTCAGCAAATGAGTCCTCACCATATTCGTTAAGTCTAGCTTTCAACATTTTGTATCTTTCACTACCTGGAACTAACTTTCTTACCTTACGGATGCCAAGAACTGATAGTTCATTCCAAGCATCTTCGATTGCTCGACAATCGGAAGTTGACATATTCTTATTATCTTTTTCTTTAGAAAAAGAATATGTATCTATATATGGTTCTTTATCTGGTATTGGTTCGCCATTTTGGTTAAAGGGATTTGCCTTTTTGTCTAAAGACCTTTTACCATTTCGGCAAAGGCTTCTGCCTTTATCCGTTAGCGTATACCACTTGGTTCTGTCATAAAGTTGAATGTTAAAACACCCTGTTTTTATCAGTTCGCCGTCCTCTAGTTTTGTTAACCCGGTTCGGATTACTTTTGCACTCATGTATGGGAATAACTCTCCGAAGGCTTTGACACTACAGTATGTCCAGTATTCGCCATCGATTAAGTGCTTTTTATTCGCCCTGTTCTTCTCCACCCAGTAATAGATGTGCTTCAACAGGATCGCCGCCGGAATCCCATATTCCTTCGCTATATCGATGTCAAACGAATGTTCCATGTCACTCTCCGTCCTTTTCGATGTAGACACATTTGTTGTGTTGCATCACCATATTGGCCACAAATTTAATTGCCTGTTCAAAGTCCGGGAACTCAAAATCGACAGTGTCACTGTCCGCAAAGCAATTTGGTATTGTGAAAATACCAACTCTATATTTCGCCATCTCTCTCCTTTCTATAAATCTAATTCCATCTGTCCTGTTATCTGCTGACTATGCTTCTGCTTTCTCGGCTTATATCCGCCTGTCTCACCAAAAGCATCTTGATATTCCGGCTCAACATTGGCGAACCTAAAATCCTTGCAGTTATTGGTGTGTTTACAGTAGCTTTCCGATAAGACCTTTTTCTTGGCTTGGCAGTATGGAACATTGTTCACACATAGCTCTACGCAATATCGGCAGTACTGTTTCATCTCACTTCTCCTCACTTCCGCAAACAATCCCTAGCATCAACAGGACTACCCAGATGCCGATTACTGCTTTCCAGGTAAACTTCAGTTCAAATGCCCAACACACGACTTTCACAAGCAGTCCTACAAACCCTATGCTTGCTGCGATCAATGCAGCTATGACGATAATCCACGCTAATGCTTTACACATGTTGCTCCCTCCTAGACCAAGTACTTGTAGAAATCGCCTTCCTCACCGGTATCATCATCGCCGAAGTGTTTACGGCATACGGCCTTCGGGAACTCCTCAATTTCTGAAGTCCAGACAGGCTTTACTCCAGCTCTTGCAAACACAAGTGGAAATCCCGATATTCCGTCAAACAAACTTCCCATCGTCACTTCGCCCTCATACTGTGCGGCAATTCTTCTGGCAAGCCATGACCAGAACGGAAGAGCCAAGCTATTGCCTATAGCCTTATACCTCGGCGAGTCTGCCGCCTTATGCTTCTTGCCGTTGGAGTCTACCCAATCACCCATGTCAGTCCAGTTATCTGGAAATCCTTGAAGTCTTTCACACTCAAGTCCTCAGAGAGGAGTAAGTCTTCTAACAACTGTTTTGCTAGTGCTTACATCCATCATTTCATCACCACCTTTCTGCTCGTTTTTTAGGGTCATGTCACCGCCCCCCCCCTCGAATAATTGCTTGTTGATCGTGCATACAGTTCAGCGCACCTACGACCTCTGTCAGCTGAACTTGATGCAGTTGTCCGTTTCCCATGCATAAATCCATCGTCCACCACCAACATATCGCTATAAGCGTCCTGTCCGCAGTAACTCCCTGGATGACTGTTTGCCATCAGTGGGCCTGTCACTTTCTGATAAGTCATAATTTACCTTTCGTTGGAGCAAATACCCCTGTTGGTATCCGGCCCCACCACATCCTCTTATAGTCGGATAGACTCCGTTACTATCCGCAATCTGATTCCCTTGAGAATCCCACGGATTCAGAATCATCACTTTCTGATAACTCAACTACTAGTACCTCGCTCCCCCCCCAATAACTTCCACCCTTATTTCTAAGGGTTACAGCCACATCGTCTTCATGCCATTCGAAGAACCTCTTCTCCGTCAGTGTTTTCATCTTGCTCATACTTAATTATCACATCAATGCGTCCGCACTCTTTTGATAGAGTGTGGCAACACCCCCCCACTGCGGATTATTGCCGTTTATCGGAGAGGTTATCTGTGCCTCGTCAAACACAAGAGTGTTTACTGGCATCTTTGCTATCTTCATCATCATTTTCTAAAACTACTATCGGTGGATGGCTTGATGACATCTGAGATCTAAGAGTAGATGCAAGTTCGTCATAATTCCAAAGCATCACGCCCCCCCCCTGGTCGTTCAAAGTTATCAGTATCTTGTTCATTATCGTCACCAGTAATTATCAAAACTATAGGAAGGTTTCCACCCCCCACCATCGCTCATCTCAAGCGTTTGGCTTGTTTCAGTATCCTTTATTCTCACATCGGAGAATCTCCTCTTCATCACTATCATCATGTATCTCCAAAATAATTGCCGTGTAGTCAGTGATACGGTTTTGATGGTCGCCGGTTATAGTCGGCGAAACCACCCCCCCACCATTCCCACGAGCATCATAAATCAGTGTGAATTTCGACAACGCATATTCCCCCTTGGTTGCAAGCTGGATATCCGCAGTTCATTGCGTCCAGAGAGCGAGAGGTTTCTGCCAGATAGATTCCACTGTTCGGGTTTGGAGATTTCATTGCGTTTGAGTGGTAAGGCGAGATCCCATAACACACTATGTGGACTTCGGTGGAGTTCAGAGTGTACATAGCCCCCCCGATACTCCAACCGTCACCACGATGCGATGGTCTTATGCCATTTCCTTCCAGACAAACAACGTCTGATCTTGCGACACACCCAATGTCATCGACTTGTCCCATTGGATTAATGCTCCTTTCCCGGCTCGTTTCCCAAGGCTATCAATCTCTCGCCCCCCCCGGACCTTCAACATGGCTGCATTGTCTATTCTTCCATCTATCCAGAATCTTCATCCGATGTGCCTTCATCTATCTGATTCTCCAGAGCCTCTTTCAAAATCGGCGGTAACTGTTTCCCTCTCCGCTCCGCTCTCGTCAAGATCCCTCGACAAGCTTTCGCACTGAGGTTGTACTTCGGGTCTGCATTCGGCTCCAGTATCTCGCTCAGATGAGTCGGATTCGGCACTCTCGGCTTCTCCCCGATATTGAGGGTCAAATAGAATTTCGCCAGCGGTGAGTCCGTTGAAGTCGGCAAGCAAAGCAAGCCTTTTTCTGCGTTGTGGAACGCCGTGGAATTGTGCATCGTGAATTCGCCAAGCCACGGAAAAGGATTGTCCATCGTCTCCCACTCCGTAGAGGACTCCGGCATGGGGCCATCTGCCGTCTTTAGGCAAAGGCACATCAGCAGCGTCTGCTTTGACGATTTTGACGATTTCCGTGAGGACGATTTGGAAGTCTGCTCCTTTTGGCTTGCCGGAACTGAGCGAGCCTGGGACATTTTCCCAAACCATGTATCTGGGTCTAAGTCCTCTAGACTCATCTGCCCTTCCACTCTGTAATTGTTGTCTATCATGCTCTCGCATCTCCTTTACGACTCTGACTTGATCTATGAACAATCCACTGCGCTGACCATTGAGGCCTTCTCTTTTTCCTGCGACAGACAAATCCTGTCTAACAGGGCGAACCGCCAGTAACGATGTCAACTGTTGGAAGTTCGTATCCAGACAGTTTTGTAATGTCACCGAAGTGTTTCACCCTTAATCACCCCCTTTCAGTATTTCCACAATCTTTGCGGCAGACTCATAAGGACTACAGAAGACGAAGATAATGTCATATTTGACGCTCATCGTATACATGGTCTTCAAGAGTCTGAAGTTGTCACAAGGCGGTCTTTTGCCGGGATTTTTGACATTCTGCCATTTGCCAAGACGATGCATATAATTCACCTTGTTATAACGATGGAGTCTCGGATTACTCCATTTGCGGATGTCATCAATGGACTTGATGCCTTCATCATTCTCAACAAGCACATAGAACTTCGCACCAGCCTTCTGGGCGGTAATAGCCTCTTCTCTGAAGCGTTCATGCTCCTTCTGACTTGAGCAGATGTTTCCGCAGATTTCATCGATGGAGTTTTTGCGGTCAACGGCAATCTTGATGTCATTCACCAAGTCCATCTTCTTGATCTTGTCACCTCTCCGCTTTACGACTTCGGCAATCTCATCGGTAATCTGGATGTAGTCACCGTAGGGTAATGGTAGAGGCATAAGTTCATGCCCCATACTCATCATCCTTCTATGGTTGACCTCATTCGACTTCTTGTGAGTGCCTGTCAATTGGTTACGATCAACACCGATTCTCATTTTTCACCTCAAGCAAATGGCAACTCGGAGTCAGGCATATCGGGGACGTTGAGATATTCATCAACGCTCTGTTTCTGTGCCGGAGCCGCCTGTGCCGGAGCATTCTGAGGCTGAGAATTCTGATTCTGTGCAGAAGCAGCCTTGGATTCGGCAAACTCGATTTCATCGATTACGAACTCATGGGTATATACCTTCTGTCCGTCACGATTGGTATAGCTACCACTCTGATACCTGGAGCGCACGATCACCTTGGTTCCCTTTTTGATGTACTTCTCGACAAACTCACCGGTCTTGCCGAACGCAACCATATTCGGGTAGTCAGTACCCTTGTCTTTTCCCTTTCTGTCAACCGCAAGTCCGAATCTTGCGATGCACATCGGATTGTCTCCCTGTGTGTATGTTACCTTCGGGTCAGCGGTCGCTCGGCCGCAGAACATGCAAACATTAGCCATATCTATCTACCATCCTTTCTGGCTATCAAAGCCACTGAACTTTATCTGATGCTACCCACTTGCCATATTCGACACGGATCCCAAAGGAAGTGTGGTATATTATGGCAATGTCATCACTCCAGACATCACCATTCTTGGGATTGCGGTGAGTGAAGAAGCACTTCTTGCCACCATAATTTCCGTATCTGCCAAAACTAATCATAGGTCTATGACTCCTTTCTTTTTTGCTACAGTGACGTTAACTCCGTCACCGACAACTTCTTTAATCTCGGCTACCATTCTGTCTGTGTCAGATTCAGAGTTTGTATGACACAGGATGACATTCTTCAGAGATTCGCTCTTGTTAGCCTCAAGAATGTCTTTCACAGTAGCCAAACTGCTATGCCCAAGAACTACGTGAGCATATTTGGCTTCTTCCGAATCCGGGTTCTCGATATGATTGCAAGCTATGACGAATGTATCGACTCCCCAGGAACGGAAAGTGTATCGGCAGTACCCGAAATCTGTCATGTAGACAATCGTTCTGCCGTCAACCTTGATGAGATAACCGTAGCAAGGTACATCGTGAGGAACTTCAAAAGCAACGACTGCGGAAGCTCCTTTCTTATAGATTTTTTTGGTTAACACATTTTCATTGCTGATGACATCAATGCCATTGCTGATGAAATCCCTCGTGTACCTTGAGTGATCGCTGTGGGAGTGAGTCACAAGTGCGAAATCTATATCTATCGGTCGAAACCCACATCCGACCAGAACATCTTTCCACTTACAACCACAATCCAGTGCGATGAATCTGTCGTTATCCCTCTTCAGCAAGTAGCAATTGCCGCTACTGCCAGTTCCAACTGTAATAAGCTTCATATTATGCCCCTAGAACGCCCCTAGCGCATCCGTAGGGACGTTTTTATTACTACCATGAGGATTTATGCACACTCGATTAAAAGTCTCTCTACACCTCGTTAAAAGCCGAATTTGGAAATTGCATCATTCTCGATTGCTTCAAGCCTTTTGACCGCATCGGCGAGAGAAATCTCCAAATCCTGTGTCTCAGAATTGAATCTGTCACGGACATAAGACTTGACCGCACCACGGAGAGTGTTGAAATGACCAACATAGTCTCTTATTTCCTCTCCGGCTTTCTTTCCCTTCTTGGCGGTCTTTCTGCGGAACAGTGAGTAGTTCCCCATACTGTCTGTCTCGATAGCATAGTTATCATCAATCACGATCATGTTGTTACCTCTGTTGCTTCTACCACCAGTTCCTCGGAGTTGCCATTTTCGGCAGTTTCCCTCTCGGCAATCTTCGCCGGGTCAGTTTCAATTTCAAGTCCGGCATTCATTGCATCTGCCAACTTGTCATCCATGTCCAGAGGAATCGACTTCGCCAATCTGCGGAGAACGGTCTTCTTAGCCATTTCGTTATAGAAGGCCCAGGCCGGACTATTCTTTGACTTACTAGAACGCTTGCACTGCTCGACATCCGCTTTTGACATAACCTCGTAAATCATGCCGCCGTCCTTGTACAAGCAAACCGCAAAGCATCCAATCATCGGAGCGTTGTTGAAAGGCTTTGGTCTGAATGTTACAGACGGTTGACCATTCACAATCTCTTCAGAGAACTCGTCTCCATCACGCACGATCTTTGCGTAAATGGTGTTGATGGGTCTGGTGGAATACTTGATGCAGAGTTTAATCATGCCCTTGTATGACGGCATAAAGTTCAGCGTTGCACCATATGGAATGAGGTATGCCTCGGAATTCATGAAGTCGAGTCCCAGGTACGCTCCTCTCAGCAATCCGACCTTTATCTGGTCTGTTCCATGCTCTCGCATGAATTTGATAAGCACATCGTTGCCGTTCAGCAGTGCCAGAGAGTTGTTTACAAATCTGGTGATATTGAAATCTCTCGGCAGTGCATCAATCTGCGAAGTCAACTCGTTTGTGAGTGTTACACTAAACTTCGGTTTAGCAGTCGTTACTTCATTTGCCATTTACTGTCTCCTTTAAAACATCGGAAGGTCATCAATCGTGCCTTCGTCATCGTCTTTCTTCATGTCCCTCAACGCATTGAGGAGTTCCTGTTCGATGGCAGAACTATCACTGAAGTCCTTGTCAGCAATATCGTCATCGTCATCGGTGTCGAAATCATCATCATTGATGGGATTGACTCCAAGCCTGTCCACACAAAGCAGAGCAGCACCCATTGTGATTTTCTCGAAAGCAAACTGAGCGAGTTCTTCTTTCTCCTTCGGGTCATCCAGTTCATCGATAAGAGCATTGATGGTAGAAACAACCGCCGAAGTAGCCTCGATAATGAGTTCGGTCCCTGTTGCGTGTCCGATGGCCACATTTACCTTTCCGTCAACCGTCTCGATCTTAATCATCGTGGTCCACGCTTTCCAGTACGTTGAAACCGCACTTATTCTCGATGGCAACCGCAGTTTTGAAAGTCACCTCTCTGAAGGCATATCTGGCGAGTCTGGTCATCGTCTTCTTGTCATCCTTGTGGTTTTCTACAATTGACATAATCACTGCCACATAAGCGGCTGAAAGCTCATCTATGAGTTCGTTTCCAGTGGCATCTCCCACGCTGGTCTTAACCTTTCCGTCAACTTTTTTTGCCTCAATCATTTCACTACCATCCTTTCGTCATCGCTGACACACAGGAGAATTAACTGCCTGTCGAGCATCAGCATCTTGCGGTTCTCTCCATCGAAGCACTCAGCACCGTCAAGCCAAATAGGAAGTTCCTGTCCGTAGAACTTCTGAAGTCCAACGCAGATGTCAAGTTTTGCCGCCACAATAGCCGCAGTGTTGGCACTGTATGTCATATCCCTAAACTCGCCATCAGAGCAGAGAACAAGAGGTGTGCAATCATCCTTAATCTCGCCATTCTTCTGCACTGCAAAGAGTCTGAATTTGACTCTGGAGAAGTGAGAGTTGACCTGATCGGATAACATCTCGTTCTTCTTCTGAGAAATAAGCTGCATCTGGTAGAGAATAGCCTCTGCATCAGCCTTACTCTGGGCATATCCACGAAGTGCCGTCTTAGCCTCTTCGATCCTTGCATCGATGTTGGCATTGTAGTCAACCGCCGCCGTCTGGCGATTGATAGAACTAAGTTCAGCCTTCTTCTGGCGAAGTTTATCTTCAGCTTCAGCTTTTTTTATGATGAACTGTGAGCAAGCAGCTTTCTGAGTTTCAAGTTCTGCAATCTGAGCATCAATGTCTGCAAAATCGGGAGTGACCGGAACTGCATAACTCTCAACCGTAGTCTTGCACTCGGCAACTTTAGCTTCAGCATCAGCAACCGCCTTCTCAGCATCCTTCTTCTGTTTGCCAAGGGCCTTGCCTTCAGCCTTATAGCTTTCAAACTGAGTAGTCACCGCACGGAGCCTGTCCTCAAGTTCCTTCGCCCTAGCATCCTGACTCTTCTGCCAGTTGGCCTTTGCCTTCTCAACTTCTGCCTTCGGGATCATCTGGCCGCAAGTAGGGCATTTGTCTCTGTACTTGAATTCAGCCTTCTTGAGGTCTTCAAGTTCGGCAGTCAGCCTCTTCATCAGAGAACTAGCATTGAGGTACATCTGGTTCAGATTCGAGCCAGAAGACTCGATGCTATTCAGCTTTCTCTTGGCATCCAGAAGTGCGTTGTTTGCCGCATCCAGAGCCTCATGAGCCTTCCTCTGGTTCTCCAATCTCTCGGCGTTAGCATTGTTAAAAATCTCGTTTTTGCGAATATCTAATTCCTTCGCTTTGGCGTTGAATGTGCCTACATCTGCCTTGGCAGTAAGCTCCGCTACCAGTTCGGTAAGCTCCTCGATTTCCGCATTGCAAGCCGCAATCTTCTTATTGAGGTCGGGATCGATTTCAACCTTCGACTTCTCCATCCCAATAATCTGGTCGGGGATGGACTCAACCTGGTCCTTACACCGTTTCACAGTAGCCTTCTGCATTGCCACGATTTCATCAGCTTTGTACTCGGCAAGCATCGCCGCTACTCTTGCACACTCCGGGATCGTCTTCGCCACATCAAGGTCTGTCACTTCACCAGCGAGAGCGAAAATGACCTTTCTGCGGTCGGCTACTTTCATCTGCATGAGGATGTCTGTGTGACTCAGTAACAGGAAGTTCTCAACATCGATGCCCATAGCTTCGACTTCCTTAAAGAAATCCTTCTGGCTCTTAGGCACATCGTTAATTTCGTATTTGTTGCTGATGCGAACAGGGGCATCCTGTTCCTTCTGCTTCTTCGTCCGAAGGTCAACCTGGTATTTGCGGAACTTGACATTCTTGTTGTTTACATCGCAGTAAGCCGTAACAGAAGACACGCACTCTTCCATGAATGTCGGTCTGACATCTGGATTGCTCTGAAGGTCATAGTTCTTATCACTCCACAACCAAAGCCATGCGTCCACCAGTGTTGTCTTGCCACATCCATTGGGACCGCACACCTCGTTCAAAAAGTCGTGGAAGTCATACACTCCACTGCGGACACCCTTGAATGCCTCAATTTCCATCCTTGTTACTTTCATCGTCCTTCTCCTTCTCGATTCCAAGCACCGCAGCTACGAACTCTGCACTTACATAAGTTTCATTGTTATTCAGTTCCTTCTGGACGTACCGCTCCAGGATTTTGACCTTGGCTTTCGCCTCGACCAACTCCATGTACATATTGGGTGTGATGAATGCACTTGTATCCATTTTTACTCCTTTCTCATCCTATGGATATGTCAGTTGCTACCGAAAAGAAAATATCCGCTGATGAACATGACTCCCAGTGAGACAAGCCAGAGTACGAATCCACCATCGAAGATGGAATCAATCCCTGCTCCCACTATCACGAAGTTAATGAAGCAAACAACGGATAAAATCTTTTCTTTCATTTCCTCGCCCTCCCATCGAGAATCTTTATGATTGTATGCGGTGACCGCCGCATATCCTTCGCTATCTGTTTTCTCGACATACCGGCATCTCTCATCCGATATATCTTCTCTACCTCTTCATTGGTCATTGGCCTTTTTCGGCTCTCCAATCGCCCACCTCGAATCTCCACAGTTATGCGATTCTGAACTGCCTTTATGTCGGCCCCGACTTCTCTGGCAATATAGTTGGTCGATTCGCCTTCATTCCACAATCTCCTCAATTTTGCCAGCCTAGCCTCATCCCAGAAACGAATAGGTTTTCCTTCATTCCGTTTCCTCATTTCGAGGCTTTTGCCCTGAGACTCTTTGAGTCTTTGCTCTCGCTCCTTCTCCCTTGGGTCTTGATACTTAACCGACCTCGTAGGTTTGGGAGCATCTGGAAGATTCATCTTCCTCACTCTTGCTTCTGCCATCATCTATCCTCACAGTTACCGTCTTTCCGTATTTGCGGCTGAGTATCCTCTCGACCGCCGTCTGAAGTAGTTCAAGATTCAACCTTCTTCACTCCCTTGATTTCCACGAGGTAGCACTTGTCACTGATGTCACTCCTGATGTAGAGCAGAGGGCGATCGCTATACCTACCGTGAACGGCAATTTTGAGAACCTTGCCTCTCACTCCCGCTCTCGGCATAAATCCGTAGGCATATTTGGCAATCGTCTCTTTGTCCTCTACGTTCTTTGCCACCCACTCGGAATAATTGGTATAGCACAAGCAAGAGTTGACGATTTCTACATTGTCACCAATCTTGATGTTTTCCTTTCTAGTAAGGCTATCGGGAACTTCCTCTCCGAAAAGCCTCAGAAGCGCAATTCTCGCTCCGATGGAAAAGTCAAACTTATCGTCTGGACTACACTTCGCAATGCCTTCACGACCAGTCTCACTCTCGTGAGCAATGACCATCTTGCCTCTCTGGTAGATGTGGATGGATGTTGCAGCCTTTCTGAGGAATCTCTTCGCCGAAGTTGCATTCACCCAAAGGCTCGGAAACATCGTATCCGGCGTTGTATAGGCAAGGTAGTTCTCAGTAACACTGAGCCAACACCCCTTCATGCAATTAACTCGGTTCCACGGATAGAATTCTGTCGGCTTCTCGCCTTCTCCCCATCTGACTTCCGGGTTCCTCTCCTCAATCATCTGAAGCACTTTCTTGGCTTCTTCGATTGTCTTGCACTTAATTCTGATGTTTTTCATGTGTCTCCTTTACTTCTTGTCGAGATGATTGAGGTATCCGGCAACTCCACCAAATCCTTCAGGAGTCCACTTGCCGATATACTCAAGCAATTCTCTGTAGTAGATTCTCTTGGTGTCTACCGCATTTGTTCCACGATAGTAGGAGTGACGCTTGGCATCGCATCTGCACTTTGCAGTAAACTTGCCAAACATATCGAGCCTATCTACTTCTGAAAGCAAATCCGCTACACGGCTCTTAATCGCCTGTGTAACATTGTTTACCTCATCAGCTTCGATGCGCTCACGATCCCTTGCTCTCGCCTTCTCGGCTTCAAGGTCTTCTCTGATAGAAGAGATGTCTTCCTTCACTCCCATAATCTGCCTCGTGTGTTCTGTGATTGTTTTCTGTATCACACCAACACTCTCAGCAACCGCATTGCTACTTAGAGCCAATCTTCCAAGTGCGTTTTGTAACTGCTCGGCAGTCATAATATCGTTGTTCATTCAATACCCCCTACGTTGTCTGCCATCTGCTGCGCAAAAGCCGAAAGTGCTTGAATGGCCTTTGCAAAATTCTTTCTTGTTGTCTCCGGGACATCTGCCCACTTGTCGAACGACCACACATTCCCTCCATACTTGCGGATGAAGTCGTATGTGGCAATGGAGAAGTTATCCATGCTGTCCTGTGCTGACTGAATCACCTTCTTGTCACCGTCCTCGGACTGCATCTCCTTAATCTGCCTCTTGGCATCTGCAAGCTCACTTGCCACTTGTTTGAATTCCTTGTCGAGTCTCTTGTTGTCGGATTCATATGTCTTGTTCTTCCGCTTTAGGTCTTCATAGTCATCCGGCACGACTTCCACCTCGACCGTCTTCTCGATGACCGTAGGCTCAGACCTTCTTGCGAGAGTGACATTATCTTCCTTGAGACGCTTGTTCTCTGCTTTGAGCTTTTCAATCTCAGCCTGGACTTCTTTGCCAGAAACCTTATCCTTGCCGCCGATAGCTTCGGCGAGTTTCTTCTGCTCTTCTGGACTCAGTTTCTTCACAAACCCCATTGCAGTGGTTGCAGTAATCTGTCCGCTCTGCACTGCATCTTGCAGTTCTGGAATGAGGTCTGTGAGAGATTTGTATTTGCGGAGTTGCTGAACGGTCATGCCTGTTTCGTCTGCCAGTTCGCTCTGCGTTTTGGGTGGAAACTTAGTTTCTACCCTCTCAGTATGTTGGTTGTTGCCGTTCTTGATTCCGTAAATTCTCTCCAACTCGGCGATGCATCTGCCAAACTTCACAGGATTGATGTTGCCAATTCCTCGCTGACGGATGTTGCACTCGATCAACTGCTTGAGCATTTCGTCTTCAGAATCAAAGCCTCTCTCGTCTGCAAGGACTTGTTTGATACCCAAAGCCTTACAAGCTCTCACCCGCTGATGACCAGACACGATTGTCAGTGTCACGGCATCGACTATTACTGGTTCGATAACTCCACTGGTTTCGACCGATTCCAGGAAGGCCGTCCACGCTTCTCCCTCAATGTCATCGAAGAAGTAGTTATTCTTCGGATGAGGATTCAGTTTGTCAACATCCATAAATCTCATGGCTTATTCCTCTTTTCTTTTGTTACTGCGTCCGGCCCTTCTTGCCCTCTCATATTCCATAACGATTGAGATAGGCTCTCTGGGAGTCCGCATCTGATAGTTGTAAATCTTAGTCTCGATTTGCTGAACCGCAGACTTGATGTCGGATATGGGCGAAAGCGACTTGTGGTACTTCTGGAATTTTGTGAGAAGGTAATCGTTTTCAACTTCCTCGCAGAAGTAGCAGAACATTATCGCAATGATGTAGAACTCTTTTCTGCCACCGACACCATCGATGAATTTTCGGAACTGCTCGGCATATCCAAGTGCATTCACCGCCCTGTTGTACTCAACCTCATCACACTTCATATCGCCGGATTTGATCGCACCGCTCTTCAATCCACCAACGAAGTCATGAATGGCGAAGTTCACAATTCTCTGTGTTGCCCAAGGGAACTGCTTGAACAACTGCTCAACATAGATATAGTCGAGTTTCTTGTCACCGGCTGCGAACGAGTGGATGTAGTTCCGTGTTGTCCAATTTTTCGATGCACTGTTAAGGCTCTTGACCTCTTCCAAGCCGATGTCTTCTTGAACAACGTAGTAAATCGGAAGTCCAAGGTTCCGGCAACACTGGTATCGGTTCTGTCCCTCGATGATCTCCATGTTCTGGTTCACCAGTATCGGCTGAAGCAGAAGTCCGCTCTTCCTTATGCTCTTTT
>Ga0326514_10000529_pt1 | contig 25916 bp, 19 predicted proteins | sample 3_2548_0518_D_FD_203653 | JGI IMG/M metagenome (GOLD analysis project Ga0326514, IMG submission 203653) | Bovine rumen microbial communities from UC Davis, California, United States - 3_2548_0518 | ecosystem: Host-associated > Mammals > Digestive system > Stomach > Rumen | place: USA... | reverse complement strand
TTAAATGCTGTTTCTATAGAAACATGCTTTACCTCACACTTACGTGCAGGGATCTTTATTTTAGGTAATATAGAATATTTAATTAAATCTAAAATCTTATTTTTGGACTCTCTCCAATCTAATTCAAATATAGAGAGTAGCTTAATGCCTTTCTCTTCACACAAATAAAACTTTTCTTCATGATAATTCTTAGGTTTACGTATATCTGAATGATAATAAGAACCATTATATTCTATGGCTAGGTTATACTCAGGCAAATAAAAATCCAATTCCTTATATTGGTTCCTACTATCACCTCTAATTACACTACGGCTATTCATTATTATCTGTTCATCGTTTAACCCTAAAGACAATAAATAATCTTTTATTTCTTTTTCTATCAAAGATGTCTGATGAGCACAATGCTTACAGGCACCAACTCTTTTCTGCTCTAACGTAGTTAAATTAATAAGACTATTTACAGTCACTTCTATAGTCTCACCACAACCATAGCAGGATATTAATACTTTTTCTGATGTTGTTAAAACACCATCTATAGCTCTTTGTTTTTGTGCAGGATCTATTAGTCTATCGATAAACCACTGCGGATACTCTCTTTTACAATTACCACAACTTTGTGTATGTCCATTCAATAAAGCTACCTTTCGTACATTTACAATATTACCACAATCACATATACATTCTACTTTTCTTTCTTCACCATTCTCTGGCATAATAATTTTTTGTACAACAAGTTTACCAAAACGCTGACCTATTTCTGGATCTGTCTTATTTCCACGTTCTATAGAAAGTGGACCTATTTTTGTTCTACTTCCATAACAACCACAAGAAGTAGAAACACCACTCAATAAAGAATGTTTACATATATCTAATACATTACCACAATCACACTGACATTTATAATACTGTATGCTACGATCATATTTATCTTTATGATAAACCTTTTCTAAAACAACTAAATTACCAAAGCGAGTACCTATAGGTACATCAGTTTTCTCACCACGTTTAAGAGCTACATCAATTAATAAAGCTGTCTTACACTGTTTACAGCGTGTGGTAGACCCACGTAACAAATGGTCTTTTCGTACAACCATTTCATTACCACAATCACATTTACACAGATACTGAATATAACGTTTGCCTGAAGAGGTAACATAGTCATCTGTTCTTTCAATAAATGTTAAATTACCAAACCTATCTTCTTTAATTGGGTCTGCATTAGTCCTTCTATTCATTGAAGCAGCACAAGATTTACAAAGTAGAGTTCCTTTTACTCTACCGTCTTTTTTAAACCTATTACCATAAGTAGAAATATAATGTTTGTGACACTCAGGACACTCAAACTCTACTTGATCATTATAAGATGTTTGCCTGTTAATATACTTGTTACGATACTCCTCACTAACAAAACTCTTTAAAATTGTCTCCTTATCCATATTATAATTCCTTATTTTTTGTTCTACGTACACAACCACAAGAATATATAGTGTCTTTTTTTAAACAAAATTGTCTAGCAATAACTTCATTACCACATTCACATTTACACTTATAACAATGTTCTTTACGATTACCTATAGGGATAACACCTAAATCTTCTATTACTGTTAATTTCCCTGTTTTATAACCTATGGGTAAAGCTGAATTTTTAGAATTATTCCTCTGATAATCCATTAAAGTATCCGTCCACAAACAACCACATGACTTTGTTTCGCCCGTACAAAGGCACCTATCTAACACAACAGTCTCTTTACCACAATCACATACGCATCGATGATAATGATGACTTGGGTCTTTTTCTATACGAACTTCCTCTAAAGCAATCAAACGACCATACCTTTTATTATTTTCTACAAAATACTTACGTCTTGGAGCCATAATCACCTCAAAAAGAAAAGGGTTTTTGGATAGGAACCGCCCCTATCCAAAAACCCCTTTACCACATTAAAGATAAACAGTCAACAAAAAAATATAAATAATATGAATAAAATCTCAATCCCCACAAGAAAATAAACTCTTTTATGATAAAAAAGAAACCGCTCAAGTTAAAACTTGAGCGGTTTCTTTAAAACTTAAAAGTGCCTAATATTAAACAATTAAGCCTTTTACATACATATTAGGATTGACCATCTTAGAGCCCCAAATGCTCACGAAGCCCGCGCGGCCTACGAAGTCATCTAATGTGATGAAATCGGTTGAAGCTATTGGTAAATAATCACCAATGATCATACCACTATCGACGTATGATTCACCTTTGTAACCGACCAAGAACTCATTACGTTTAACGTATGGTGAGAAGATAACTTTCATTGCATTGTCAAGTGTACCAACTACGGTTGGGCCATTGAGGTTTGCAAGACCGCTTGGTTCAAAGCGAGGACGGCCAACTGACATAATGGTATCAAGACCTTCTTTACCAACAACTACCCAATTACCGAAAACTTTCTTTGTTTTGAAAGCAATTTCAGAAGCGGCAGCAAACAGTGTGGTGAGGAAGCTCTCATTGTGTTCACGCTGTGAAATGTAGTTGCTGTTCTGACGGTTCCACTGTACTCCTGATGGAGCCTGACGCATAAGGAGATTAATGATTTCCATATCACGTTCATGGCGAATTTCAGTTGTGCAAGCATCGATTAGGCACTGTTCAATATCAATGCCATGAGTCTTGGACAGTGAGTAACCTGCATCAAAGACATACTGTGCACGGAGTTTGTGTGGCTCGGCCTTAATGGACTCTGTTTTCAGGTGGAGGGTAACACGACCTGCCATTGAGGGGCCGCTTGAAAGATCCTGTGAATAACGAGCATTCAGACCTGCATCCAATGTAACAGTAAGACCCATCTTAATATGACCTGATTCTGTATCAACAATCAGTTCTTTTGCAGGATCAATAATGTTACCACCAACTTCATAACCCTGTGCATTGAGCTGTACGCAAGCATAGGTTGAATCAGAGGTTTTCTTCAAACGATAGGTAACACCATTATTGGTATTATCCATAAGATCAATAGGATGAGCTGCATCAAACAGAACAGGTAGATTCTGAAGGTAAGCATCAATGTCGCTTCCACCTGAAGATGTGAGCATTTCACCATCAATAACCTGACAGGCATAACGATTACGCTGATCACCGTTCTGCATTGCACCGAACTCATTGATCATGGCCTGACCAGTTGTATTATCACCACGGGTATCACCATAGAGATACTGTAAGAAAATAATCTGGCCAATAGGACTATCAAGAGGCTGAATGGAAACAAGCTCACCAGCGATCTGTGAAGCATAGAGGGCTGAAACCATGTTGATTACATGATCAGGAAACCATGTAATGTCTGCACCCTGAGTGATACCATTACGAACAAGACCTTCATTGCGAATACCACGATTGCGAAGGGCCTGTTTTGTATTCTCAAGGACTTTAGCAAAGTGAATCTGACCAGCCTGATCCATAGGACGTACTTTGTCCACGGTCTGAACATAACGTTTCCATGATTCAAGCAAATACTTTTTGTCTGTTTCTGTAATCATACTCTTTTTATCTCCTTATCTGTGCTCGAATAGAGCGCGTTAATGAATCATCTACAAACTCTATAGACTCATCTATGTTTAAAATATCATCTGGCTCACGCTCAAACTGTGCAATTTTTTGAGAATCGCGAGCGCTTACAGACCCTTCGTTTGAATTAGATAATAACGTCTTAATTCTGCTTTCCTTAACACAATATCTATTAGAAAACTTAGAATCTCCAAAAGATTCTTTTTTAGGAGAAGCAGTATTCAAACTCTCTATACGTCTAACTAATGTATTTAGATGATTCATTTGTTGTTCGTATAGAGGAGATAAAGACTTAGCATAAAGGGCATTATCCAAGCACTCTAACTGCTGATGCAATGCCTTATTTTCATCTCTTAAAATATCTAATTCTTCTAAATATTCTTTTTGAGATCTTTTAAAAACATCTAAACTTTCTTTTGTATCTTTAATACATTGTTTAGCCTGTTCTAAAATATTCTCCACATCTTCTACTTTAACTTTAGAAAGAGAATGTACTTTTTTAACCATTTCTAAAGTTTGTTTTAAAGTGTTTACTTCAGTAGCAAGATCTAAAGATTTACGACGTTCAATTTCTTTATCAATCATTCTGATTCTTGACTCGAAAGCAGGAACCTTAGCTGATTTTAAAGAAGAAGAAGCTGATTGTAATTCTGGGATAGTCATAGAATCGATTGGACGCATTGCAGACTCTACCTTAGAGAGACGTGCAGATTTAAATCCGGGGTCTGGAACAGCATCAAAAGTTATAAGATCGTATGTGGTTTCAGAAATAACTTCATGTCCATCTTTTTCTACAGAGTCGGTCATTGCTCTAGCAGAAATACCAATTTTAGAACCATATTTTACTAAAGTTTCTAAAATATGACCTACAGGAGTATCTAAGATAGCGAATCTACCCCATAATAAGTTTTTAGAATCCTTAGGTATCCATAATTTTTCTACACAGAGAGCAACATCAGGATATGATATTTCTACTCTTGTCTCAGGATGACCTCCCTCACCAAGCATACATTTATTTTTTAAGGCTTCTTGAACAACGGAATTATTTAAGATCCTATCCTCTACAAGTTTCTTTGAATAAATGCGGTTATTTCGATTTACTTTATCAAACTCCATGCAAGGCCCTTCCATTATACAAAGAGCTGGGGAGTTAGAATCTTTATCGACGACACGCATCTCCGATATTAATGATTCTGTCACTAAACTTTTACTCATTTCATTCTCTCCATATCATTAACGATAAAAAAGAAGGCTCTATAATACTTAGATTATAGAGCCTTAAAAAATGAGTAGGTTGTTCATCTCATAATTCATTTATTTTTTTAAAATAAATGAATTAGTCAGAAAAAGACTGAAAATAGACATAAAACTCTTTAGTATCATATTTAGAATTTAACAAAGAAATACGGATATTAGGATACTCATTATGTTCTAAATCTAATGCTACATTAACAGAAACAGAAAACATAAAATACGTTCTATTATTTAAAACCGTATTTAATTTTGTATTTAACTGCCTACTGTATTTTGAGTCTGTAACTACTATTTTAGCTTTACCTAAAATAGAGGATAAATACTCTGTAACATTTACAATAACATCCTTATATTTTCTAGCAGGGGTTAATTTATCTTCTGTTAAATCATCCACACCCTCAGGAAAAGCATAAACTTCATAATTCTTAACTCTATCTTTATTATCTAAAGTTATTATCGAAGACTCTATTTGAGTTATAGGGAAAGAATTATTAAGTATACCTTTAATATTTTTAGCTATCTCAGAAGGAATATAACTTACTAAAGAAGTATATAAAGAAATAAGAGAGTCCAAATCCCTTTTAAAAGAAACTTTGGTTAATGCTTGAGAAGAAAAAGGTAGATTATGTTTTTTAATATAAACTAAACTATCTAAAGTAGCTTGTTTTTCTTTCTGAATACTCAAAGCAGGATTAGCTTTAATAATAAACTCTATATTTTTAATGTATCGATCTAAATTCTTAATTTCACCAATAACAACTTCTTCCATTTCATCAGACACAGCCGTCATTTTTTGACTAACTCTATCAGACATACTAAACTGATTATAAAAATCATTAGGTTTTATTTTATAGTTTTCAGAAAGTTTATCACCATCTAAAGTAATACGAAAAACAACATAAGAAAATATAGTGGTATTTACCAGAAAATTCTTATTACGGGTAAAAGAGACGCCCTCTTTATCACCAATAAACACACTAAATTTATGAGGAGTTATCGCATTATGTTTTAGATTATAAATCATAGCCTCTGGTGAGCATACATGATAAATATCACCTACCTGTTTAGCTTCCTTTTTCAATAACTTCCTCATATTATAATTCCTTATTTTTAATTTTATTTAAAATAAAATGATTAAAAGATTTAACTATGATAATAAATCATCTAAAGAACGCTGAACTGCATGTAATGAAGATATAGCGGTTTGCATATTACTAAAAATGCTAGAAGAGTCAGAAGAAGAGACCAACTCATTATCAGAAAGTTTTTCCCATAAAGAATCTAATTTAGAAACTAAGATAGGGATTTCTTTTAAAGAAACTTCTTGTATTTCTTTTACATTCTGTTCTTTATTTTCTTTTTTTAGTTTTAACATATCATAAATCCTTATTTTAAAATTAAAGAAAAACAAAAAGCCTACCTATTTAAGGTAGGCTTAAGTACAGACTAAATATGTCTAATCTTACGAGGCATAACCCTCTTACCTTCTTCTTTTATAGGATCATCTGGACGAAGGTTTAAAACTTCCATATTCAACATTCTACGAAGAATTGGCCCCATGTATTTTACCTGATGTTCATTATCAAGAACCTTAGAAACACCACGTCGAACGCTATGACCAAATGTAGTAGCAGTTGGGCCACATTTAATCTTCAAAGAACCGGCATTATCTGAAAACCATGGACATACAACTTTATTATTTGGATTACCTTTTTCACTAAATGTAATGTCTTTAAGAGTAAACCCATCAACATTAATACCAAAAGGCTTTAATCCGTTTTTAAGGTCAACAATAACCTGTTTAAAAAGCTGCTGTGCTGATGCTTCATCACGGCGTAGACGAGAAAGAACACGAGTAGACTCATTACCCTTAGCAGCACTATGCATGGCTTGAAGCATGTGACGAGAAATCATCTTAGCCATATTTCGATCAATCTTATCATCAAAAATATCAATCTTACCTACAGAAATAGGGCTATCATCTAATTCTTTAGGAGACCATGAACCCTCAATTTGAGTTACTAAATTCCCATTCTCTACCCAAACTTTACATAGTACCTTAGAATCTGGGTCACTAATTTCCATATAACCAAGATCATTAACCCAAATATTACAATGTCCATCTAATAAAGAATCGACACGTTCGGCTAGTTGAAGCATTAAATTATGAGCGTCATCATTTATCATAAAAGTCTCCTTTTAATTAAAGTAATTCCCAATCTTCTTTATCAGAAGAAAAATTAGTGTCTAATATTTTAAGACCATAAGGATATTTGCTTGTAGACATTAACTCTGCCATATCAGATTTAGCTATATCTAAATCTGTATATCCTATATGGTTTAATTTATTTACAGGTTCATCAGAAGATAAGTCAGTATTATCAGGAACAATATAATAACGTGATTCTTTTAATAAGGACTCACCTAAAAGTTGCATATCAGAATTTAAATTACTTTTTTTATTCTGATAATCTTCAGCAAGACCATTAATAAAGTCTACTACACGAGCTTTAGCATCACTTACATTTTCTGTATTTAAAGGCATAACATCAGAATAACCGATATCATTTAATAAATAATTCTGAACAGCATTATCATAAATCCTAGAAGCATCTTCTGGATAATCTGCATTATTGAACACACCTAAAGGATCTGGAACACTTTCAATAGCAGGTAAAGAAAGCATATAATCTTTCAAGTCATCATTATAACGTACATAAACAGGAACAATGATATCAGACAGCTTATTCATAGCATAAGAGGGTGATAAATAAACAGAGATAAGTTCACCACAATCTTCTTTATCATCACAAGGATGTATATCATTCTCATCATGATCCATAGAGATCATAACAGAATTTGCTAAATCCTCTAAAAAATACTCCATGACTATATCATGCATAGCCTTTATTTCTTCAGGTGTTCTTTCATCTACAACAACTTCCTCTACCTCTTCAATATTATCCTGAGGAATTGGGTCGTCTATATCTGTAGGAATACTTGCATCAATATTCTCTTCTACCTTTTCTTTATTATCGCTTTCATTATTTTCTTCTGTAACTTCATGTTCTTCTTCTACAGGGTGAGACTCATCCATATCATAATTTTCAAAATTTTGAGATTCTAATTTAGATAAAAAGAAATTCTCACAATCCCATGCTACAGTATTAACATGGTCTGAATCATCTACACACACTAATCTTTCACTACCATTTTTCATTTTATGGACAGCTACACCAACAATATGTGCTCTAGCGCTAGACAATTCAGAACCGATATCAGAAAACCATGAGATTGGGATATATAAATCTACTTTTTTCCACTTTGTATCAGCGCCGGTATATTCTGGCAAAGAGTTCCAAAGAGAATCTACACTCTCCTCTACCACCTCTTTATTATCAGTAATATCTGTGTTTTCTGTTATTTCTTTAGTAGCTTCTTCAGGAAAAAGATTTTTATTAGACTCAAAAGATTCTTTAATACCTAAAGTAGTACCTGCTGTACGCTTTTTAAATACTGTTTTAATAGTCTGAATAAGAGACTGAACAGAAAGATTAGGCTTATCTTCTACAGGGAAGTGTGCAGGTGGAACATTATCAGAAGTATCCATATCTAAAGAGAGCATATATCCTTTAAATTTAAGAGAACAAGGATAACCCTCATAATCAAAGATAAGTGTATCTTCTGTTGTTTTATCCTGATCTACCTGCATACCATCAAATTCTGCACAGATAATTGACTGCATAGCAGGATCTTTCCAGTTTGTAAAAGGTATTTTTTGAGAATCAATCTCATTTACCACTTCTTTTTTCTTTGATTCTACTAAAGATTCTTTATATACACGACGTAGTTTTACCATATCATAATCCCCTATTTTAAAGAAATTATAAGATCTAAAATCCTAATATACTTAGATATATTAGGATTTTACAAGTTATACTAAAGATTCCGTACCATTAAATGCCCCATCCCATTTTATAAATAAACCATAAGTATCTAAAATAGTTGTAGAAGAACTACTAGGTGCGCCAGAACTATAATTAGTAACACCATAGAAACACCAAGTATTATCATTATAAGTCTGACCAAAAATCTTAGTTGTACTATCATTAACAAATCTAAATAGATCAGATCTTAATTTTGCCTTAGTCTGACCATTAGGAGAAACTAAATGTTCAGAATTATAACCATAAACATACCCAGCATAAATATACTCAAAACCACTTACAGAACTACTATAACCATTTGAAGAATATGTGGCTATAATAGCTGGCCAATCTGTACAAGTAGTATTACAACAACGATCAATTTGAAGATAAGAATAGCTTGCATTCCATAAATATGGACTAGATCCAATAGAAGAACTTGCTGTCCTATACATACCACCATAAGAAGATAGCTCACCATATTCTGCTGTAGAAAGAGTATCATTAGGTTGTCTACACTCAGATAAGATACGACCACAAATCTGAGAACCTAATCTGATATCATTATACCTACCTGTGAAACCAACTACCTCTTCACAAACAAACAAAGATAATTTTATTGTTTTACCTAGAACAACACCATACTGATGTGCTTCTGTATAAGTACTAGCCCAGTCTGTAGATTGGTCGTCTGTTCCTTGTTTAATAAAAGAAGTACCAGATGGTAAAACAGAGAATGTAAATACAGAATGCTCGGTACTAGCAGTAGTATATACTATACCTAATTTCTGAAACTGAACAGGAGTCATTGTCTGTGGGTAAAAAGCAATGTCTCTAATTGAAATATCAGGACTAAAAGTATCCTGATTTTCTCCATTTACAGCAGGGGGTATCATAGACATAAATAAACCCCCACCAGAGGGAGTTGAATTACTGGTTCCTGTAGTAGTAGGATCAGTACTTGGCCATAAAATATTAGTTTTTTTACCTAAAAAACCAACATCATAATATCTATTATCATTTCCTGTATAAACAGGGGGATCTACAGATGGACTATTTGCCCGAGCACTAACCATACCAAAATAATTTAGACCCATCATTAATCTAGCACCAGTTGTATGCTTAAAAAATAGAGCCCAAACACGCACATTAGGTATAAGATTAACTGCTTCATTATCTGGACAAAGATCCGTATCTAACTGCCAACCCTCACCGTTAGCTTCTGTTGTAAATAAAGGAGCACAAAAATCCTCTAGGCATCTTTTAACGCCCCATTTATCATCTGTATAACCAAACGTATTATTAGAGTTTAATATTTTACCACTAGTAGGATCATCATTTTCATAAGTAGAACCTGTAGTAGATATACTTGAAACAATCCATCGAAGATTAAAAACTCGAAACCCTTTATTATAAGGCATAACATACCTCTCTTTAATTATTTAATATGGTATACACTTCTTACCATATAATAAGATATAAATGGAATGTGTAGTATTCCATGTTACTGTAGTACCAGAAATAGTATATAAGTCAGAAGGTAAATCAGCTTCATACGTAGATTTAAATTTACATACTATAGCTCTATTTGCTTGAGTAGGATTTGTTGAAGTAGTTTGAGTAGGTGTAAAATACCAAGAAGTATAACTACCAAATCTTATAGTGAAAATAATTTCTCTAGTAACAACACCATTGCTCATTTCTGTTTTATATGCTTCCTCTACAAAATTACCATCGCCAACGGGATAGTAATTAGAAGTAGAAGTAATACCAACATTTAAATCTACTATAGATGTACTACCGTTAGATCCTGTCGAGGTGCCATAAAACCTAGTATATGAAGATCCAGAATTTGATACTGAAACAAAATTAAATCTCCATAACCAATCTGATTTTATTTTTGTTGCAGCGCCATAAATAGACGGTATAGAAGTGTCACCAACATAAAAAGTATTTGGATTTTCTTCAGACAAATCTAACTGTGATAACTCAGCTACAGTATGCCAATCATTATCACCAAATATTAAAGAAGATCTATATCTAAATTCTGGTATTCTACTAGAAGACATAAACTATCCTACATATAATCAACATATCATTGTTTTAAGAACCTATAGTCTATTATTACTGAAAATTCGTTGCGTTTAGCATGATGAATCCTATGAAATCGGCGTTTTAGTGTACAAAACCTTGTATCCTTTGAATTTGTAACCGCCAAATGCCATGATTTGCCTCCTTATATCGGCGTTTTGATGTACCAAACATATGAAAATGTAACCTCTCTATTCAGTTTAAAGCACAAACGCGTTGGATTACCCGTGTCAAATGCTCCAAGTTGTGCATCAAGCATAAAGCGATTTGGACTATTGAATGGGTGGCCGCCGCTATAATTAAACAATCCAATAATCGTATAATTCATCATTGGATCATACACAACGTACTCACCATTTCTATCAAACAACGGACAAACTTCATTTGATTCTGCGGATTTATTTCCACTAAGGTTTGCCCATGATGTATATGTTGGAACATCAAGCGTAAAAATTACATTTCTAAACGACGGTGCATAACCACTTGCAAGTCCAATGCGCATTTCATCTGTTCCATCAAAAGATAATCGACTTATCGAAACGCCGGACTTTCCAGATGAATATAAGGCGTTTACTATTGTTCTCTCTGGGAATGAATCAGACCACGGCATCCAGCCGTATGATATGTTTCCGGGACGATGTTGCATCCCGTTAGATGTTCCGCCAGATGTAGAGTAATTGTTATATATATTAGAGTTCAGCGCGAAGTATAACGGATATTGCTGTTGGTCTTTCTTGCGAATGCGAACGGTAATGCTATTAAAACTTATACCAACAGAAGACCCACTACACACAAACCAAAGTGATCCAACGTCTAGCAAAATATATCCGAGCTTAAATTCAGCTGATGATGATGGCATATCTGAAACGTGTTGAAGTTTGGGTTCCCATACTCCTGAAACGTAATAACCTACCTCGTAATCATTAGAGTAATCGTATACAAACCTTGTCGTTAAACCAGAATCTGTGTAGAGCGGATACACATACTCGCTTCCAACATTACCTTTAAAAGAAGACGTAATGCCACCTTGTGAATTTTTTTGGCCGCCCGCCAAATACAGCTTGATTTCGTCATACTGCTGTACTTCCTCAAAGATCAGATGCGCCACAGTATCGACATTCAGTGTGTAACTACTGCCAAACGCACCAATATCCCAAGCCGTTGGCGTCCACGTTTTACCGCCGCTTTCATACTCGCCTGACATCGTTGGCAAAGTAATAGTAGAGCCAGATTCAGTTGTAATTGACTGAGGCAAATCTATTATAATGTCTGGTAATTGAGTGTTTGCAAAGGATAATACTCTATCTGGATATTTGTAATAATATAAAACTATACTAATATTACCACTATAATAAACATAAGTACTAGAAGTATAATTAAATGCCTTATATATCTTTAACTGCTGTCCTAAATCAGAAGATATAAACTGACTTGAAGGATTTCCAGAAGGTGTCAAAACAACATACAGTTCTGTTCTACTGGACACAGTACCTGTTGTACTAGTAGGCATTTTAGCTAAACTATCTACATAAAAACTAGCACTTTGATAAAAAGAACCTAAATCAACAAGCCATATTTCACCGTTCCATAAATACGGTGTTGTGCAATCAGAATCTAAATAAAGTTGTTTATTATAACTAGCACTAGTTGTATTAAATGAAGTGGAGTTTCTTGTAATACTCTGGTTTCCATACCAATTACTTTCTTTAACTTTAGCATAAACAGTCTGTGTAACTTTTTCTAAAAGATAATAACCAGCATTATTTAATTCCTGTTCTGTTAAATACCATACACCATTATAAAAATAACCATGATCTTCATTATACCATAATTCTATAATATCTTGAATTTGCTGATCACTATTTGTAGCATACACTTTAGTAAATGGTGTTTTTGAATAACCTAATTCTAATAACTCTTCTTCAGTATAATACCTGCTTACACCCTCTTTCCAGTAATGTTTTATTATAGGTGATAAAGAATCATACAAATAACTAAAAGAGTAAACAGTGTCTTGATAATAAAAAGTATCCTCTCCAATAGGATCTACCATTACAGTAAACCTATCTACTGAAAGACTATCTCCATAATTATAATGAACACCTTGGAAATCAACACCATCAAAGTTTATTACATATAAAAGTAAATTTTCATCTAGTTCATCTTTGTATACAGCAATTAAGTTATCGAAAACAGGATCACTATTCACTAACTGTAGTAAATCACCATCAACCCAACTTTTCTGTGGGTAATGTATATGTGGAGAAACAACGTTACCTAAATAAAGAGGTTCATCCATATCATAAGAATAATCTACTTCTACTAATGGCATTGGATTTGGTAGAACTTCAGGCTCACCCTCATCCTCTTCCTTAGGTGGATTCGTTGTCCATTCATGTGTCTTATTATTCCAATATTCTTCAGTATCAGAATTATACCAAGACCATGGTACACCATCACTAATACCCCACACAGTAGAGGGTGTTTCAGTATAACCTAAATTATCGTGTAAAGTCTCTACAGTAGTAAAAGAGTTATTATAGATAATAAAGGGTTCATTATTGTTTAAATAAGTCTTAAAATTTGTTTTCTCATTTATTTTATATAAAGAAATAGAAGAAGATTGTTGTACATAATAAGGTGTTTCATCATTTGGATACCATTGATGATCCTGTTCTATCCAATTAAATCCTGTATTAGACCAACCCTCTAATTGTTTCATAGAATTATCATAGACTACAAGCATTGTAGATGGAGTATTAGTATACCCACGCTCAGAATAAAGAGTATTATAATCATACTCTTGCCAATTATTGTCTATGAATATCTTAGTCATATTATAATTCTTAAAATATTTAAAATTCTTAAATACAAAAATACTGGATCATAAGAATAATCCAGTATTTTTGATAGATTCTATAAGTTTCTTTTAACCTTCTGGTGTAGAACTTCCTATTGTAGTACTACCTATATCAGATGGAGAAGAAGGTTGTGATGGAGATGATGGTTCTGATTTAGGTGGACGAGGTGTGGGTGGGAAAGGCTCTACATGTGGTGGCCTATATGGAAACATTGGAGGTAACATTATAAAAGAGTGTGGGTTTTTAAACACTCTATCTTTCCATTGATTATACTTATTTGTAGGTTTGCACTCTGTATAATCTATATCATTTACTTTAAGTAATCTCCTCAAAGAAGAGACTACTTTACTTGGGGTAACTGACACACCCCCCTCTTTATCTACTACTGTATCTCCCCAAGTCTTTATCTCTACACAAATTCTATTCTTTGAATCTTCCGACTTTTCATAAATCTGAATCTTATAATCTTTACCATTATAAGTAAAACCACCTAAAATAAGGAAAAGATCCTTTTGTGATTCATTATCGAAAGATATAGTATTCTTATCTTCATTAAAGTATTCTTCTAGAGCAGATTTAACTTTAGAAGCATCTTTTCTTGTGTACTCTACACTTTCTACTCTACGTAACTTTACCATATTCTACACTCCCTATATTGTTTTTGTGAACCAAATATAGGTTGCCCAAACAAAATCACTACTTATTGTAGCTTGGGCTACACCATTATTATTAACAATAGAAATATAATTTATTAGCCATAAACCTTCGGCGGCACAATTACCTGTAAAGCCATCCGTTCTATCAAAAACTCCTATGACTTTATAAGTTGCTCCCTCTTCATAAGGTATTGCATTGCCTTTTTCATCCATTAAGTTTCTTGGATTAGAAGTATCTAATGAGGTTCTTCCTAAATGATTAGTTGTTATATACCCTTTGTATGTTGGTTGATCTAAGGTAAATAGAACTGTTCTGAATGTTTCTGTATGATTAAGTTGAAGAACCATTCCAGAAGAATAAGAATCTACCCAATTTATATTGGATTTATCAATTTCATTTCCAACAGCATCTAATACTCTAGTTATCGTTCTTACTGGGAATCCGACATCTGGAGCTCCCCAAGGTATTGCTGTACCACTAGACCCTAAGTTAGGATTTCCATAAAGAATTAATCTACCGTAATTAAAGGTTCCATTATCATACAAAGATGATGTGTCAGGATATAAGGCATATTCTTGTACACTCTTTCTTCTTACACGAACTGTTATAGTATTACCGGAAGGTGTTGGTGTTGGTGAACTTGAGTTACTACATAACCAGAGTTTACCAGAGTCATGCAATATATACGCAGTTTTTTCTGGATCACTTGTCGAACTAGGTAGTTCAGATATTGATGATGGGAAACCAACCCACTCTCCTCCATCATAGTAACCCACTTCATACGTCTTAGAATAATCATATTCAAATTTATCATAAGATGAACTTGAATTCCTTAATTGATATAAATATGATTCATTTATATTGCCTGTATATGAGGAAGTTACATTAGGTTGAACATTCTTACTACCGTTTGTTACATAAAGCGTAACTTCTTCGTATTGCTCAACCTCTGTAAATATTAAATGAGCTTCTATAGATTCTGTTATAGTGTATGTAGAACCAAAAGCTCCAATATCCCATGATGAAGGCCGGTATGTTTTACCTCCACTCTCATATTCTCCTGTAATTGTCGGTAAAGTTATAGTTGTTCCTGCTTCACCTATTTCAGACTGTGGCATATCAATTTGAATATCTGGTAATTGGGTATTTACAAAAGACACAGTATAGGTAACTATTTTTTGTTGGACATTCCATAATAAATTTGCTGTCATATTTGAAGTTGGAGTTATAGTCTCTCCAAAATCTCCTATACTCCATTTCTGTGGAGTATAGGAGTTTTCTGAATCTTCAAAAGTTCCTTCTACAGAAGGAAGTTCTACACTATTTCCTTCTTCTACAATCATATCTTCCGGTACATAAACGTCAAACTGTGGATAAGTTGTATTAGTAAAGACAATAGTATAAGTATCCGAAGGTGGTTCAGGTTTATTCTTTTTAAATGATATTCTGAAAGAAGAACTTAAATCTAAGTCCTCTATACTAAAAACCTCTGAATAAATAGACATATCTTTATCTCTTACTCTATACAAAAATAGTGGATGATTGTAAAAACCTTCCACTATTTTGATAGTAAAAATCTTTCTACTCAGATTAAACCCAAGCTGTTGAATAAGGATCCATATCCATTCTAGAATACTCGGTATCTGCTAAGAAATCTTTGTTATAAACAATCTTATCTTTAGCTCTTTCACCTATTCTTATAACATAACTATGTTTCTTATCCGAAGTATACATTCTAATATTAAATACGTAGTTATCATTATCAATATCAAACTCTTTATCTTTAAATGCTCTTTTTAATTCTATTGGTAAATATATGCTTGCACTCGAAGCCTACGGGATTTAGCCCGTAGGTAGTTCACAGATGTTTTATTTTAAATTATCCTAGTATATGATTTACACCAAAGAACGAACAAAACTAGATATTACCAAATACCCTCAGATAATGGAATGTTTAACACACTAGAACCTCTATATAAAGGTAATGCATTTGTATATCCATTAACAGGTAAGGCTCCATTATTATCTAAAGACCACTGCTCTAATTCTTCTAATGTTATCCATGTATTACCACCATCAACAGAATATTTATTTGTAACAGGGTCATACTGATAAGACTGATCAATACTAGAGGAAAGAACACGCCTAGAAGATATAACGGGATAAGTGTCTATCCTAAATAAGGCAGGGTCTATATTTAACAACTCATTAGACCCTATTAAATCAAAAGGCGTATTCTGAAACCAGAAAAAAGCCTCATCTACTAATGTGATATATTTAAAATAAGGGTTGTATTCTGTAGGTCTCATTGAATAAGGTACAATACCCCAACCTAATTGAGACATACCATATAAAACACCTAAAGAAAACTGATAAAGCTGAGTAAAAGCTAAAGAATCCCAAATAAACCAAGAACAATAATCTGCATATTTCTTTACTGGTTTCTCTACATTAGGATATAAAGTATTTAAGATATAATTAAGAGAACCAAAAGATTTATATAAATCTAAAGCCTCTGCCCTATCACCTTTATACTCCATATTATATACAGTATAATATGGATCTATATTATTCTCTTTATCCCCAAGACCAGCTTTAGGCTTTTGATAATACTCTTCTTTTTCCTCTTCATTATCCCATTTATCTTCTGTGTTCCAATAAGTTTTTGTTGTAAGAATATCTTTTATTCTTTTATAATCCTGTGACCTTTTTGTAAACAAAGGAACGTGAGGTACACGGTCTAGTTCTTTTTTAAATGATGAGGAAGATTTATAATAATTTAAATACCCTATACCCTCTAAAACAAGAGACAGACCATTTAATTCAAAAAGGTCTCCTGCATCTGTAGTCTCAACAGTAGCTAAATCTGTAAGATAAGATCTGGCAGACAATAAAAAATCTCTATTTGTTAGAGCTATAGGTATTCCATCTGAGTTAGTGATATAATGAGGTATAAAGAGCTTGTCTGATACTTTTATATCACCAAAAACCCTAGAATAACCTAATAAAAATAAAAGGGTATTAGATGCAAAAATATCTGTACCTAAAACAGGGTCATAAAACCAAAAACCATCTGATGTACATCTATATTCTAACATCTAATCACCTAAAAAAGAAAACCCTAACTAGAGTAACCTAATTAGGGTAGATATATTATAGATCATTGACTAAAAAGATTTTTTTATCTTTTCTCACCCTATGGCATTTAGACCATAGATTTCAATTATTTGTAAATTACATATAAAACACTCTCACCTATATTACCTTGATGAGCTTCTGTGAAGCCATACCCACTATCTTCAGTACTATAAATAACAGGTAACGAGGTCACTACATCTTGTAAAACACTAACAAAACCTAAAATATTAGGATCTTCTGGAGATGGCCATACATGATATTCTGTTATTTTACTACCATATTGTGTTTCTATATTTACTGCTTTACCTGATTCTACCAGAGCATTAAGTTCATCTACATTAGTTGGAATTTTTGTACCTTCACCACCTGAAGCACCAAAAGAAACTCTACCAAAAGAATCTGCGGTAGCTTTTTCTGAACCAAAAGATAAATCTAAAGTATAAGGAAAGCTCATAATATCCTCCAAAGTAATAAATGTAATAGAGATATTCTACTACGTGATTTAGATATTAGTTATAGCACACCCCATATTCTTCACACACCATTTCTAAAACTTCTATATCAGCTTTTTTCTTCTCTAAACCACTATGTTCTTTAGAACAAGGATAATCTCTAGCATCTAAACATATATAGACACATTTATCCTCATTAACATACTCATAGGTATGATGTGTAGGACACAAGAGAAAAGAAGAATTAAGAACGAAATAGAGTGTTAATTCAGGCATTAAATCACCATATTATAATTCAGGTTTTTCTGGCCATACCACATTTCTAGGAAATTCTTTTTGTATAGTAATATCTCTAAGAGCTTGTCTATACTCTTTTATTTTATCTCTTTTTTCCTCAGATATTGGGTAATCCAAAGTCATGTATTTATCAGTCTCTGCAAGTAACTGATTACGCTGTTCTCTTAATTCATGTGATAATAAAGAATTTTCTTGCTCTACATCAAACTTAGGATGCACTTTACCCTCATCGTATAATTGTTGTAAATATTTATACGTGGGTGCCTCATCATTTACATTAGGACAGAAATAATAAGGAAACTCAAAGCCTTCCTTATCTTTAAGAGTAAATAAAATCTGTGTATGTGTCGGTTCCGTATATACAACACTCACTATCTCTAGTTCTTCCATATCATAATTCCTTATTTTTAAATTTTTCAGAAAGAATATTTAGTTTTTCATTCAACTCAGAATCACTAATTAATAAACCCTCAATATTCTTATTTAAAAACTCGGTATAAGAATAATTTAAAGTCTCCATTTTACTTATTTTTCCATTACATAAAATATGATAATTATTAATGAAAATATGACGTGATAATAATAACCTACTGGAATAAAATAACTCTATACAACAGTCATGTGAAGAATAAAATTTATGAGACCTAACATTAGGAGATACATATGATTTACTCACCCATATATGATATCCACCAGATACACTACGTTCTATATAAGAAAAAGGAAATAACTGTATAAGTAAAGCTGAGATATCCTCTCTTATCTTATCACTCAAATCTATATCAATACATACCAAAGAAATAGGCAAATTCCTTTTTATTCTTACTACGGACGCGCCATCATCCTTTAATCCAGTAATTAAAGAAAAATAATATTTCTTAGATTCTTTAATAGACGTAAAATCTATTAAAGAATCAGGATAATCTATAGAGAAGAAATCTAAACAATCTTTAATTAACATGTAAGCTCCAACTACTTTACTCTTAAACCTATAAAGCAAGCATATCCTGAAGAGGTACCTTGTGATGGTATATAAGATAAAGTCACCCACGTACCAACACTAACAGCTACACCTGTACCTAAACTAGTAGCACCATCACTAGAGGATGAGACGAAAGCACATTCATATAATGTACCGGACACAGTAGATCCAAAGGTTATAGCAGAAGCGTTAGCCGACCTAGAAATCTTCAATAATTTTATACAACCAATACCATTAGAAGAATAACGTGTTAAATTTGTTACAACACTACCATCACCATAAACACTCCATCCACGTAGAGTATTAGCTATAATAGCAGATAAACCTGTAAAGTAAGTTGCTGTGCCACTAGCATTCGTCACACCTAACATAGTAGGTGTATTATCATAAGAAGGAGTTGTAGGAACAGACGAAGTAGCAACACCACTATAATTATATGTCCTTAAATATCTGGCATAAGTAGTATTTATTGCATTACCAGATCCATCATTATCTGCACTAGTAGCTTTACCACTTAAAGACCCAGTAAATGTAGTAGAATAAATATTATAAAACTTATTTGTAGAAGACCCTAATACTGCATCATTATTTCTTACTGGTTCTATAGTACCATCGAAAGCTATATTTCCTGTAAAACATGTCTTTTCACCATCTACAGCATCTATACGTAAGAGATTTCCATCAATACTACTCCCAAAGACCAAACTAGATGCTGTAGGAATATAAGTGGTGTTATTAAAAGTTTTAGAACCATAAAGATTAACTGTCGTATTATTAAATTCTATAGGATAATGATTTTGTGATAACTGCATTGGAGTACCAATGTAAAACCATGTATCTTCATTAGAATCTAAAAATAAATTGAAAGATCCGTAATCAGACCCCTCATCATGGTCTGAAAATGGAGAGGGTATACCAGATAAATACATATTAGCTGGAGAATCATCATCCATAGGCTGATCTGTACTCATTTCAATAGCATGAGTCACAGCAGTGCCTTGTATATTAACTCTATCATCTAAAGAAGCTATATCACTTATAATAGAACTAATATGACATTCTCTAATAGCTCCATTTTTATAAGCATAAACAGGGTGTTCCCCTATTAAAGTCATTATAGTCGTAGTAGACATATACCCTAACAAAATATAATATTTACCATTTTCTGTTGAAGGTATTGACTGTGCCCACCATGTAGAATCTAAAACAAATAAACTTGTAGATGTATTAAAGGTACATACTAAATAAACTGGAAGTGATGCTGTTAAGCTAGTAGTATTAAAACAATAACGAATATCTAAGTCACATTGTGACCATACCGTATTCTTTGTTGTTCTAGCATTACCACTCACACCTGTTATAATAGAATAATAAAAAACACTATCAGGATAAAAACCTCGTGTTGTTCTTGTTTTACTTGTAGAGGTACTTCGTGATGCACAGATAGAAGTAAACTTATTATCTGACCCACGAAGAATTAGCTGTGTGCCATAAATAGCAAAACCTATACTAGTAGACCTACCAGTTAATTGTGCAGAAAGTCTTACATTGTTTGTTGCTTCATCTACAGCATCTGCAAACCAACCAGTTACAGAAGTACCATTTATAGTTTTATTAACACAATAAGTTAATTGTATTATAGAACCTGCTTTAAAATGATTTATGACAGAATTATTACCTCTAATCTTAACATTTTTAGCACCTGTAGTTGTGCCATTAGAAAGAGTAAGATTAAGCGTTACAGCGCTATAAGTATTATCACTATCATAAGGTAAGAAATAATTTATACACATACCATCATATAAAGCACTTTGCTCAGAAACACCTGTCCATGATTCAGTTTCACTGGTCTGTGTACCTACAATAAACTCTTGGCCTCTTTTATAAACATAATTCTTTATATCTTCATTAGTAGTTGTATCACCGATTTTAAGTGTTGTTGGAGATATAATTTTATTACCTGTTATTTCTTGTGCTGTATCTATGGTAACATAATTAGTTGGTAAGAGACTATTAACATAATCTACTGTAGTTAATCTACCGTCCACAGATGGAGTTATACTAGCTACAGAAGCACCGGTAACATTGTCATAATCAAAAGCTATAAAATCATAATCAGAGGATCCGTCATCAGAAGCACTTAATAAGATCTTTGGGTGAGACCCTGCATTATTATATGTGTCTAAATAAATATAAGCAGCTTTAGTTAATGTCCCTGCTTTAAAAACAGTCTGTCCATTACCTTGAAGAATATTATCACTAAAGGTAAAAGTGTCAGCTTTAGATCCAGATGTATTAGTAGTATTAATAGCTATTTCTGATTGTATCGTCTGTAAAGCATAACTTGTAGTCTGTAATTTAACATAATTGGATAAATCTGCTGTAGTTAAATAACCACTATCATTAGTTAAATCTGATACTTTAATTGGAACACTAATATCTACTGTTACATTTGAAGATGAATTAGCTGTAAATGAATTTATTGTTGTACTGTTCTTCTGAATAGTTAATATTCCATTATTTACTGTAGGAATAACTCTTGTTGTTCCATCTAATACATCATCTAAGGTAAGTATTATATCAGATGATAATGCTTTACTATTTACTGTTCTACTGGTTGGAACATAGTTACTTAATTTTCTACTAGACCCATCAGACACATCATCTAAATTTAACGTTATATCTGAAGATAGAGCTTTACTATTTACTGTCCTACTAGTAGGTACGTAATCACTTAATTTACGTGTTGTACCATCCAATACATCATCTAAATTTAATGTTATATTTGAAGAAAGATCCTTACTATTTACTGTCCTGCTAGTTGGGACATAATCACTTAATTTTCTACTAGAACCATCTGATATATCATCTAAATTTAAAGTAATGTTTGAAGATAAAGCCTTACTATTTACTGTTCTACTAATAGGTACATAATCACTTAATTTACGTGTTGTACCATCCAATACATCATCTAAAGTATATGTAGGAATATCCGAAAGTGTAATAAACCCTGCATTGTTGGTTAAATCACCTGTATCTGTAGGTACAGAAATATTTACGGTAACATCTGAAGAAGAGTTAGCTGTGAATGAATTTATTGTGGTGCTATTCTTTTGAATAGTTAGTGTTCCGTTATTTACTGTAGGAATAACTCTTGTTGTTCCGTCTAATACATCATCTAAAGTTAAAGTTATATTTGAAGAGAGAAACTTACTGTTTACCGTTCTACTGGTTGGAACATAATCACTTAATTTACGTGTAGAACCATCTGATACATCATCTAAATTTAAAGTAATGTTTGAGGATAAAGCCTTACTATTTACTGTCCTACTGGTTGGGACATAATTACTTAGTTTTCGTGTAGATCCATCAGACACATCATCTAAATTTAACGTTATATTTGAAGAAAGAGCTTTACTATTAACCGTTCTACTAGTAGGTACATAATCACTTAATTTACGTGTTGTACCATCCAATACATCATCTAAAGTATATGTAGGAATATCCGAAAGTGTAATAAATCCTGCATTGTTGGTTAAATCACCTGTATCTGTAGGAACACTAATATCTATAGTAACATTTGAAGAAGAATTAGCTGTAAAAGTGTCTATTGTAGTGCTGTTTTTTTGAATAGTGAGTGTGCCATCATTTACTACAGGTAAATCTGAAGAAGTGATAAAACCTGCACCATTAGTCAAATCACCTGTATCTTCAGGAACACTAATATCTATGGTTACGTTTGAAGAAGAATTAGCTGTAAATGTATCTATAGTAGTGCTATTCTTTTGAATAGTTAGTGTTCCATCATATACAGGTGGAACAGTAATATCTACATTTTTATTTACTATAGGCTGTACAACGTTATTAACAGAGATAGAATCTATTAATGCTGTACCACCTCCTCCAACAACAATATTACCTGTACCCTCAATACTATTACCATTTATTGTTTTAAATAATAAATCTACATTCTTACTTGTTACGGTTTGTGCTGTACCATTTACGGATATAGACTCTATAACATTGGTATCACCAGTAGGTATATTAACATTACCTGTACCTACTAAACTCTCATTATTTACTGTTTTAATAGACTGGTGATGTGTTAAATAACCAGAATCATTATTTAATTCTGAAACATTTGTGGGTATTTTTCTATTCGTTCCATCTGATACATCATCTAAGTTTAACGTTATATTTGAAGAAAGTGCCTTACTATTAACCGTTCTACTAGTGGGTACATAATCACTTAATTTTCTATTTATACCATCTGATATATCATCTAAATTTAAAGTAATATTTGAAGAGAGAGCTTTACTATTTACTGTTCTACTGGTTGGGACGTAATCACTTAACTTACGTGTAGAACCATCAGAAATATCGTCTAAATTTAATGTAATATTTGAAGAAAGAGCCTTACTATTTACTGTTCTACTGGTTGGGACATAATCACTTAATTTACGTGTTGTACCATCCAATACATCATCTAAAGTATATGTAGGAATATCAGAACTTGTAATAAACCCTGCATTATTAGTTAAATCACCAGTATCTGTAGGAACACTAATATCTATAATAACATTTGAAGATGAATTAGCTGTAAATGTATCTATAGTAGTACTGTTCTTCTGAATAATTAATGTACCATTATTTACTGTAGGTAAACTAGATGCTGTAATAAAGCCACTATCATTATCTAATTCTGATGTTTTTATGGGAACAGAAATATCTACATTTTTATCCTCTATAGGTTGAGTTACACCATTAACAGAAATGGAGTCTATTAAACTATCACCACCTCCACCAATCTCTATATTACCTTCACCAACCAAACTAATATTATTTATTGTTTTTAATGATGATGAGGTTAAATATCCAGCATTATTAGTTAAATCACCTGTATCTGTAGGTACAGAAATATTTACGGTAACATCTGAAGAGGAATTAGCTGTGAATGAATTTATTGTGGTACTATTCTTTTGAATAGTTAGTGTTCCGTTATTTACTGTAGGTAAACTAGATGCAGTAATAAAACCGGCACCATTTGTTAATTCACTAGTATCAGTAGGAATAAAAGTAGTGTCTGGTAAAGCCCCCACTTCACTAGCAGTATAACTAGGTTTATGAGATGCTTTAGCCCAAGCAGGTACTGTAGGGTCTGTCTCTGTAAAAGAAGTTAAATAACCAGCATCATTAATAAAAGCACTAACATATTTAGGAATACTTGCTATTGTAATATACCCACTATCATTATTTAAATCAGATGTTTTAGTTGGTAATTGTGAGACTAAAGCATAATTACCTTTTATCTGATAAGTATCTTGAGCTTCTACCTTAGTTAAATAAGGTGTTAAATCTACAGCAGGGATTTCACTTATCGCTGTTGTGACATAATTTTTAACGGCTAATGAAGTTGGTATATGTGCATTATCAGCAGTATTATTTACAATACTCGTTTCATACGTTAAACTACCGGCTGTACCAAAAGAATAAGACGTACTGCCTATATCATAACCACCTTTAAAATGTTCTGAATATACAACACCATTAAATGTTTTATTACCATTTATATTTTCATTACCTGTAATATGAACATATTTAGAATCTATAGTATTTAAGCAAGAAGAAACATAATTTTGTACAGCATTAGAAGAAACAAGTTTATGTTTATCTGAAGAGCCTATTACATTAGAATATAGTAAAGAAATATAGGTCTCATTTACTACCTTATTACTTCCTAAAACAGAACCCTGTGTAATAGTGGGTATAGATGAAACCACTTCCCCAACTAGATGACCATTAATATTTATTCTAGGTGTATTATTATCTTTACCGTCTATTTGAATTAATGATGTGATAGTAGGGTTAGACACACTATCCATTAACTCAATATGATCTAATTGAATGGTGCCTGTAATATAAGAAGTGCCTATTTTCTTCCAAGACACTAGACCTTCTGTTAATAAACTTTCTAAATATTCTAATCTATCATCTATTTCAGCAGAACTATATACAGTAAAATCTTTATGTTGTTCATTATCCTGTGAAAAACGAACAAGACCATCTCTATAAGTTGTAGCGTAAGGTATACTAATCATTATATTATTAAAGCTACACTTAGAGGCACCTTTAAATAAACAGTACAATTCTATATAAAGAGGTTTATTTGTTTTAGATAAAGAATAAGGTTCCGATAAAGCTATTAATACCAAGTCAGAATAAAGACCTATCTGATCTACTTCATAAGTATCTGTAGTATGATCTTCAACACCAATACGAACATACTCACCAATACCATTACCATCATTAAAAGAGCAACCTTTAACGGTAGATTTAATGGTTTTTATGCGCCTATCATTATGATAAAAAGAAACACCATCTATAATTAATGGGGATGAACCAGCAGTAGCGTTATTTAATAAAGACTGACCCTCAAGTGTGACATTAAAAGTAAGCATAGTGTTTTCCTATTATATAATCATATCATAATTAAGAATTTTCAATTTTTACAGCCATAACAAGACATGGATTTGTAACTGTACGTGCTTTAGCAACACTCAATAATTTCCATGTACCTGTTAAACTAACATTATCATATTTAGTATATGATAATGAACCGGATATAGGGGTGTTAATACTAACAGGCTTTAAATAATGACCATCTATTTCAGAACCATAATTCTTTATATCACCCGCTTCTGTATA